>Ga0335072_10005913_pt1 | contig 17966 bp, 23 predicted proteins | sample Lox_Sample_21_FD_206725 | JGI IMG/M metagenome (GOLD analysis project Ga0335072, IMG submission 206725) | Soil microbial communities from Loxahatchee National Wildlife Refuge, Florida, United States - Lox_Sample_2.1 | ecosystem: Environmental > Terrestrial > Soil > Wetlands | place: USA... | reverse complement strand
TCTGAGGTCGTTCCTAGCATGGGAGATTTCCTCTCCCTTCTTGGTGCTGCCTTCGACTCCTTCTTCGGTTTCATCTTCTTCGCTGTCGCTTACTGGCATCTTTTCAAGGGGAAGTATTTCGCCGGCGCGGGCAGGTCTATTATGACCATTATTCACGTGTTTGTGATGATGGTCGGATTGTTCCTGCTTGGTCCAGGACTCTACGCTGCTGTTAAAGCTATCATCGCTGATTATACATCTGGCACTTCACCAGCTTTCAGCTGTGCTGATATATCTATCTAAGGGAAGCGTGTCATTGGAAGGTTGATATAATTGCTCTTCCATTTGGGGGTTCCGCAGGAGATCAAGAGCATACACTTGGAAACGGTGACGGGAGCAGTAACGGAGTAGGCACAAGGAGAACAAGCAACATCCGTGATTGCCATGCATTGGGCTTGGAGATACACTTTTCGAGAAACGACGGCGACGAGTTGTTGCCCTCCCTGAGAGGCTATAACGTATGTATACATGAGATCAGAGCTTCTGTAGTTGGTGGCGTCCAGCGCCACCGCCACCGCCTGTACAGTTCAGCTAGTCCTGTCTAGCTGAACCCATCTCAGCTGTCTGTTCATAGCTGATGTGTGTGTGCGTACGAGTCGCAACCGTCCAAATGTGGTCTCGTTGACCAACAATCGGCCGTTCAAACCGACTCGAATCCTTCAGATTGCTTCCCCATCGACGAAGATCATTCAGACATGGTTAAGTTCTCCGGTGATAGTCCTGAGTACAGGGTTATGATTGGAGTCATGAAGTGTATTCTCCCCGTAGTGCCCTCCGATGCAACTGCTGCGTTGGGATCGGAGCATGTCGAAGCCAATGATGGTCAAGGCTCTTCACGACCGCGCAAATAGAAGGCATAGAAGGCCTTATACGGCAGATCTAGCGGTTTTGCTACTGATTCATCACGTGCGTTCAAAAGCGTAATCCTCCACTGCCTTAGCGAAGTCGAAAAGATATTTGCTCTCTTTCTCTTCCGAGTTGCTGTCAAAGATTTCACCGAGATTTTCTTCTGTTCCGGGTATAGAAATGAGTGAGGATCTGCTTGGGCACGTGTATAGTCGTCGTAGAATTGCGCCAGGGCGACGCGCCGGCGTAGTCGGCATAATTGTTCTTCAGCGCTGCTCATTTCTAATTTCTTTCGGATGCTTGAAAACTAGAAATACCTTCAGGGACCTGTAGCGAGGCACTCTGCAGATTGCTCGCCATCAACAAATGCGTCTTTTCAGCGATAGATCTTGGGCTCACTCTGGCCACTACCCTTCTCTGGCTACTACCTTTCTCCAGCCCATACCCTTCTCTGGCCCACTACCTTTCTCTGGCCGCTATATTTCTCTAGCCCCTACCTTTCTCTGGCTACTGACTTGCCCGCGCGCTTACTTATGGGTCGAACGCCCAGTTTCTAGGAGTAGTCTGCTCCCAGGAGACTCTGCCCAGAAGCGCCCCGTTCCCAGGAACGATCTCCTAGGGACGGTGTGCTCTTAGGAGGGTGCGCTCCTGGGAATATTCTCCTGGAAGCAGTCTGCCCTGACCAATACTATGTGTATTGGAGATTGGTAACATCAAGTGCTGCCTGACTGCAAATCGAGTAGCGCATTGTGAACGACGACTAATCTCTGAGCGTCAAGGCGCCCATTTCTAGGTCATGATCAAAGTTAGTCAGTGGGCCACTGCTGAAGTCGAGTGCTAAAAGTTAGTACCTGTTGCAGCCTGACAAAATATTTGCTGGAAGGCATTGAAATAGTCTGGAGAATGGTAGACACTGGAGAATGGAGAATGGTAGGCACTGGAGAATGGAAAATGACAGTCGCTGGAGAATGGCAGTCGCTGGAGAATGGCAGTCGCTGGAGAATGGTAGGCACTGGAGAATGGAGAATGGTAGGCGCTGGAGTGGCAGTCGCTGGAGCCCAGAGAAGTCTAGGGGTTACAGGGCCAGCGATCCAGCCCTAGCTCTGGCGACTACATTTCTCCAGGGGCTGGAGAAACGTAGGGCTGGAGTTCTAGCGAGCAATTCTATCCCATGGGATACAATTCTCTACCATAAAGATTGAGCAGGGAGTAGGGTGTATCCGTTGACGACCCCTCTGCCATTCCCCCCGGGATCTTCAGTAGGAGTCTCGTTACGTTTAGTAGAACGTGTGACAGCATGTCCAAAGGTTCTCATTACTATAGGTATAGCTATTCTCGGGGCTGGCTATGACTATAGAAGTGGTGTACCCATCCTCCAGACCTTGTCTACTTAACTGTGCTCTGACGCTTCCTTTTCTGGCATCTGCCGCCTCCCACCACTACCTGCTGCCTCCCCTCACTACCTGCTGTCTCCCACCACTACCTGCTCCCTCCCGCGACTACCTGCTGCCTCCCACGACTGCCACGAGATCTCCTAGGACACCAAGCCAATAATTTTGCCACCAGGGAGTTTGTCCGCCTGCTGCAAAGGCTTCAGAGTTAGCGTAATTCCTAAGGAAGACGTTGGGCCCTTGAATGGCTACAAGTATTGGGGCAGACGCTGCCGTACTTGCTGCGGATAAGGCTGAACAGAGGAGGATAATAGCTGGCACCTCGGAGCGCAGTGGTCACCCACTGAAGTATAGCAGTGACCAGGGGTTATGGGTGAGCCTCCCGGGTGGGGCACGACTTTCACACGTCCTTTTTGCCCTTTTTACAGTGATGCTAGTGTTGGCGACGATGGAGTTGGTAGCCCACGCTTATGAGATGCACGCATGGGATGCATGCCGAGGATTTACCGGGTGCCGGAAAATAGGGGCGGCTGACGCTAACTTTGAAGTAAATCCGCAGCATCAGAGGATCTGCAAGCCACAGACACCAACCTTACGACTGATGATCCTATTGGTTCTGTGAGCAGTTCTCTCTTGAATGCTACCTGGATAATGCTAAAATTTGTAGATCTACGCACGTCTTCGTAACCATGTCGCCGTTGCAGTGTCACAAATACTCCTTCAGCAATTACTTAGGCTACAGCAATTCCGAAGCCTAAACGAAACCCTCATCACTCAAATTAAAGCTTGTGAACTCTTCGTCCTGCGCCGTTTCAATCATCTTTCTCCTCCTTTGCTCCCTGAAGCCCCGAGGACAGAGTATTGTAACGACGAGCCGGCCTGTCCATCCTTCGCACCATCAATTGCCACAGCTCCAGGCTGCCTTGTTTACGAGGGCCAACCGTATGTCCGATCTAATCCTCCCACACCACCTTTTTCTAAGAGTGATACACAAGAGCAGGCAGTCGTCGGCAATAGAGAGAGGCTAGTCAATCCTGCGAAGACGTGCCTTTCGACAATAATGGGCAAGGAGGCGGTGGCCCTCGAATTCAGTCATCCTCCAGAAGAGCTACAGGTCCAAGAGGGAATACAGGAGCATAATGCCAGTACAGGGATGCCAGAGAATTCTTCGGAAGCTTTACGTGATCAAGAGGATGGGCAATCAATGGCCTCTCGAACTGCGCCGGTCCAGACCTGTCCTAATGGACGCCTAGCTGCTGTCACAAACACCAAGCGCCGACAAAGCAAAGTCCCAGCACGGCCTCCACATGGGATTCAGACAAGGTCTAAGATAAGGCCAAAGTCAAATTGTATTGCACCTCCAAGGACGGCCACTCTACTTCCACATCCTGACAATACCTCCCGAGATGATGAGAGTGAAGCATCAACCGCCGCAGGAAAATGCGTTCTCAAGAGGGGTCCCGAAATCCTTGGAAACCTCTGGGGCAAGGCAGATCGCGCTGGGCGAGTGGAAGTGATGAGAGAGGTTGTATACGATATGATCAGGACTCTACGAGTCGGTGTCATGTGGGAGCGGCAAGAATTCAATTCCGAGACGCAAGAGACAACAAAGACCCATCTACAGAGTGCCTTACTGCAAGTCTCTCAAAGGTTAATTTTCAGGCTCTCAGGGAAGAACTAGAATTGAGCAGTGTTGGAGAACAACTGTGCCGATTACGCCGGCGCGTGGCCCTTGCAAAGTTCTACAACGACTATACGAGCGCTCAAGCAGATCCTCACGGATTTCTATATCCGGAACAGAATAAAGAGCTTTTGGTGAAACCTTTGACAGCAAATCGGAAGAGAAAGAGGGCGCCAACGTCGTGCGTTAAAAAGAGACGCGGGAAAAGACTTTCGACCTCATGTTTCCTCGCCTGGTCCTTAGTGACGAGAACATCGAATCTGAGGAGGCCAGAATGAAGCGAGAACAAAAGGTTGAGAAGAGAAAGATTGCCAGCCAAAAGGTCAAGAATTGGAGAGCAAATGGAAAGCCATGGTCTGCGCTTGTCAAACGTTTCGACTGGGGCATCCTGCTGCTATTACCAACAGATCTCCTCGACCAGGAGGAAGTCAACCAGGCCCGCCTGCGCCCATTAAGCTGACAAGATCTAGTATGCGAATGATGAAGGAACCCACTCTCTCTCGCTTTTTTGATGCCCTCGACTTCTTCTTCGGATTCTGGGCTTTTGCTGCCTAACTCCACTGCATTCGTCAAGACCCTGCTAACAGGCCAGCTTCCTCCAAAAAAGCTGAGAATTGAGTATGAGTTACCGAGATATGGGAATACCGACAAAGACAGTCTTCGATATTTTGGCGAGTTGCTGATACCCTATGAAGGAAATTCTCACAGCAGCGAAGAGTCTGGGAACTCTAATCCTCTTGGTCCTGCGGCTACCACCCAAAGGCAATCACCGCTTTCGGATCTTCGCCACCCCCCTGGCTGGGACACATCATTACAACACGGTGCCTTGGATTCATCCCGCCGGGAACCGGGACTTCCATCGGGCATAAAGACCACTGTGATTGCTACTGAAAGGTCTCCCGTTAAGCATTGAGGGACATTCCGCAACATCTGCACATACCGGAGGGCGCTGCATCTACTGACAAGCTTGCAAGTCCACATTATTTTGAAGACGCCATGTTGGTCACCCCTTTCTGTGTTCCAGATGGAAACTTCGACCATGGCGTGGGATAGCTAAGGGAGCTATGAGCTACGCCTCTGAGATAATGATATGGGTAAGTCTGAGTTGAATGATGAGCCCGATGATGATCAGCTTCCACGGCTCCAAGATCTCCTCTATCCTATGCTGCAACCTACACCGCAGGATGTGCCACAGATGATGTGGTCGGACAAGGTAGGTCCTCCGGATCCTATTCTGGGTCCCTTGCAAGAAATTGGCAGTGCTTGAGAGTAATCCCATTGAGTGTGGCTTTGATTGAGGAGCGGTCCAACAGGGCACAACAACAAACTTCCAGGCGGGGCATGCTCATCATCCACGAACTTGATTGACATTTCAAGTACGTAGAAATACATTTCTCAGTGGGATAAAGACCTAGAGGCTTGTCACAAGCTCCCAGTATCCACCACCAACCCCCTCGACTGCCTTGAAAGCAAGCCATGGCTTGTTTTACGCAGTATCCCATCGTTACAGCCTCGGTCTTCATATGTGTCTGGCTTGCACAGCACCCAAATGTCCCCGGTCCCGAATACAGATTCACTCGGCGGAGACTGACGAGGAAGCTGAAGTGGATGGTTGTCATTCTTTTCTTCCCCGAGTTTATGCTTGGACGGGCTTTCATAGAGCATATGGAAGCAAGGGCTTGCTGCGAATTGGCCGCCGACCAAGGCCATCAATGGCCTAGAACATATGCCTATTTCGCGAACATGGATGGCTTCTTACTTTCATTCTCACAGAGTCCAGCCTGCGAAAGAGGACAGTCCGCTCCACATACAAAAATAGAGCAGTCGGGGTTGTCTCGACCGAGATGCGATGAAGAGGGTGCGTACACGGGGCGGAGATTGATCCTGAATGGCCGTCAAATCCTGGAGCTGACGAAATGCCCTAACGTTCAATTCAGTCGTCCTATTGGTCGGAGTGTCGACGGAGCGTCGTTGAGTGGCCTCGATAGCGATATATCGAGTTGACTTGTTGATCCGATTGATGAAAGCGAGATTAAAGACAAGAGCAAGGGCGATTACTTTGGTGAAACTAGTGGCAGTCTTGCAGATTCTCTGGTTGATAATCCAGTTGGGTGTGCATTTGGGCAAATCTCTCCCGGTGTCTCAACTCGAGATCTCAGCTTTCTCATATGCAGCATGCGCCCTTATCTCATACCTTCTCTGGCTCGACAAGCTCCAGAACGTTCATTTGCCTCTCGAAATTAACGTCACGACAAACCTGAGGTATGAAGATCTCGAAAGAGTAATCTTCGAAGCAAGTACGAGAGAAAATCCGTCAGGGGCAGTAATATCCGCGACCCCAGAGGCAACAACATCCGCGGCTTCAGGTACTACACAGCCCATGACGCAAGACGGAGAGACTGGTCAGGGGGAAGTCGGCCTGAACTTTTCCAACGCCGGCGGTTCCTGGCTGAAGTCGATGTTTGGCCGAGCGGATTGGGTCCGGAACAACCTAACGCTACCGATCGGGAACGACGCCTCGTTTTTCCAGTGTCCACCGGTATCAAGCTCCTGGGACGGGGCTCTATTGGCTGGACCTGGTTAGACATCGGCATGATTGCCGGTTCTGTGGTTTTGGCGGCCTTAACCTCATTGCCATCTGTGTTTCTCATTCCTCACGGTATGGTCTGTGGATTGCTTGGATCGGCACCAACAGCTTCTGCGCGGGCATCTTCCTTCTCTTTGGAATAGCGGTGTATATTTTCCCCAACCACCGCTTATTACTTTTGGATCACGCCACTGATCACCGGCGTGTACCTTCTCTCACATCTTTTCGTTATGGGAGAGATATTTCGTAGTCTTTTTCTTTCAGCTCCTAGGATATTACGCTTCGACTTGGGCGAGACCGCACCATGACTGTCAGAAATGGAATACCGGGCTGGTATGAAGTAGTCGTCGGAGCACAAGTCACCTGCATCGTGAGTGGGGAGGAGGCTGTGTGGAACCGCTACTGTGTCATGTCAGGGTATCATTCATGTTGAGGAGAGGCTAGTCGCTGGCGAGCTGCCCGTAGAGGAGTCGCCAGGCCTTTTGTAGTAGGTCAGGGTGAAACCGGCCCAGCTCCTACGCTAAACCTTCTCAGTAAGAGAAGCAGAGTGATTGGCAGTAGCAGTGGCAGAGTAATAAGCGGAGGGAGTGGCCTTGTTGGGCTACCTTCCACAAACAATTCAAGCCGTCTTCATTTGATATCTCCTTTCTTATACTCAACGGGATTGCACATCTATGGAAGTCGAACGACACCATTCAAAAACCGCAGTCCCAATCCCACTGTAGCAACTTTGATATAGCATCTTCCAATCCGCTCCCCTCGGTCGGGCCTCAAAATCGCGGCTTGCTAGATGTCTCCGCGTCAGTATCTACATTCCATATCTTGCCAGTGGACAACTGAGAAACCAGGGCTATCCTACACTCTCGGTGCTGGCGATCTCGACAATTGTGAGGCCGAAGCTTTCAAACTGCTTGTGAACAGTAACACAGCGCCTGTTGAACAACGAGGTGCCTGCAGATATTGTCTATTGATCGAATTCAGAACCCAGAAGCTGGGCCAGCCGTCTACCGCTCGCCTACTCGAAGCGGTCAAGCCAGAAGTATTTCGCACATATTCTTGTGAGCTGATCATACTCATGGATGCCGAGCTTATTCGCTTGGGTTAAGAAGCGGATGGAAAATCAGAAAGTGTACTCATATGCGCTCGAAGCAACTGTTCCCAACGCCGACATCCAGAGGAGCAGTTCTTCGTATGGTTTCCAATCTCCTCCCAGCGCGGTATCGATCCGACTGATGCAGTGTGGTAGTTCCGTGGGATTGCCAAGCAAGACCTTTCTCGTCTTCTGATTGTCAACGGGCAGTGATGGGATACGCGTTGGCCCCACGAAGATGTATGAGAGCCAGAGGACAAGCACCTAGCGACATCAGTCTTATTCCACATTTGTGGGTGCAGAACTTGACAGTAAAGTAAGCATCAACGCTTCACTCCTCACGCGGATTCAAGTTCTATCAGTCAGCGGACCAAGGCAAGTCCAAAATTATTGCGCGGCCTGTGCAAGGCCTACAACCTTGTTGGCGATGGTCGATATGTCCTAATCAAGCCAATCACCTAACTCAAGGACTGCTAAATCTATGGCTCCCGTGTCCGGTCATCTCTAGGTAGGCTCTCATCTCACTTTACTGGACTGGACGCAGCAGGCTATGATCCCATACCGAATAGTCAAAGACTGGAGGCGAAGCTGTGCGGATCGCAATGAACATGTCACTATTCCAACACATCTCGCGCACAGAAGGGTCTAATTAATCGAACCCTCCTACGCAGTCTACAAGTCGTCCGATAACCGTAGGTGGGTTCGAACGCCATCGAAGCCCTTGCTGTAGACTTCAACAGAAGATAGGAAGAAGATATCCACAATAATTTGCTTCTCATATCTGGTGACCTCCTTGAGGCATGGCCGCAACAAGCGGATGGCTTTGGCATAGAAGATTTCTGGCCAATTGTAGCTCTGTATCTGATGACCAGTTCACATATTTCATTCGTCCTGTCATCGCAGCAAGTAATGAGGACATGCAGAACTCGTCTGATGGACATTACAGAACGAGATCAGATGCTACAGACTCGAACTGTGACGCTCTAGACCCATGCAGAGGCGCCTCTCGATACGTCCATGTGAATGCTGTTGTTATCCATACGACGAAGAAGATTGTCAATGTGCGATGAATCTCCTCGTTGACGGGAACCTTGGAGCAGCCGAATGGATCAGATGAGCTGCCGCAAGGGCGACATTGGGTTGTGCAGTCACTGGTTCTGAATGGTCAAGACTGGTCGCCTTTGCGCATCGGCACATACGCTCGTTGTATGCCTCCGGACTCTCAACAACCTCCCTGCATTTGCATCCACCGGAACCTTTGAACCTGTCAGGCTTCTAGACTGTGGTGAGTAGGCGACGTGGTGGTGGTTGCGGCGTTGCGCAGGCAGAACCAGTTACGCAAGCTAGAGGGCACCTGGCCGATGGACGGTTTTTGTACCTGTAAGCGTCAGCTCGCTACTTAGTAGATAGAGGGACGGACGGTCCTCCGATCTCACCCAAAAAATCTGACAGAGCCTCTCTGTGAGGACCTTGCTGGGCGATCGACGAGCCTCAGATCTCCAAGCCTGAATGAAAAGATCTATGGCCCCTCGGCCTGCAGCATCCTTCTTGCGGTTGGATGGTGATTGCGATCGGAGATCCTTGTCGATCCACAGCAAGCTTCTCGGTTGTTGAGCAGCCATACACCTTTTTCGCTTGAGCAAAGATATATTATCCCCTTCGGCAGGTCGGGTCAGAGCAGCAGACGTCGTCTGAGCCATCGTTGAAGGAACCTACGACATGGCTCAAGTATGAGTAGCTCGAGGTTGGAAATTCATCGGGAAATCGTTGAGGCATCGAACATTAGGTAAGGCATTCCAAACAAGCATAACTAATGTGAGCAAAGAGTCTGATAAATGGCGATAGAATCACCTGCGTCGTGATCAGTCACCGTCACATGTGGCGTACTTCTCCACGAAAGTTTCGTGTTCCAGGCATGATGCCACTCACGAATCTGGTTTGACCGTCCTAGTGCTTGCCATCTTCATCTATTGATCCTTGTGTTAACCCAGCGGCGTTGTAACTTGTGACAATTGTCCGATTATTGGCTGTAAATTTGGAATCGCATACGGCGGTGATCTCAGTTACCGAGGTCAACTTGGCGAGGGTACCGAGGGCCCTCGAGGGCGAGGTCAAGGGGGGTAGTAGCCTCGAGGGAGGCGGGTAAGGGGCGGTTGTGGCGTAAAGGTAGCCATGGGGGGTAGGTTGAGGCGCGGAGCGCGTCAACGCGCTCTTATCCCATCTTTCTTGCCTGTAAATGTGTTGGTAAACCTTATCGCCGTCAATCCAATTGATCCTTACGACTCTGACAGCAGTGACGGGGGGCCCCGAGTGCCCCTTCGCAGTCCATAATCCCCGAAAACCTCCTGTCAAACTCAGAAATGGATGTTGAATTGCTTGTCCATTCTATTTAGGTAGTAGATGATTCCTTTAGTAGTCTACAAACCTGTGTGTCCCCGAGTCGCTGTCTCTAGGCGTCTCTAGGCACACCTAGGCACAAGTCTGACACCTCCCTTTCAACGATCCTAATTATGAGACGTACAAGCGCGGCCAGCAGTTCATGATAGTTAATCACACTGCTAATCAGCGTAACGGTTCAGAGGTCTCGAAGATCTGGCAACACGGCGGAGAGCGCCGTCGAGTCGACGATGACACAATGGATCGACATTGGCGGTGTGGCTACTGCAGTAATAAGAGCTTAACCGCCTACCTGTGGACTACCCCTTGCGGTTTAGTGGCCCTGTGACACCCTCACTGCCCACCGCGTCCGGCATGGCGTCAAACCCGACCTCATCTGCCAGCCTTGCACTTCGCCAGGTATAAAGACGCACTCGTCCCCCGCCGCTTTCCAACAACTCCCTCCCTCTCTTTTTTCCCTCACTATTCACCTTCCTGCACCGCCCCCTCGTGCCTCAGGCCGCACCGAGCTCCACTTACTCCCCTACCAGGCCCCCTAGTCCCCATAGAACCGATATGACGCGGCCCAGCGGGAAAAATGTCTCAGCGCAACGGCTGACTCTTATTCGCTCGACGCCTCGGCAGCATTGTCTCATCGACCGTTTGACCCGGTGCGTCGACCCCTGACAATGACGCCGATAAAGCACCCGGTGCTCCGGCAGGTCGCCGGCGACTTGGTCATGCGACGGACTTAGATACAGGACTCCCCCCCCTTCAAGTGTCGTCCACTAATCCATCACACCCCCGCTCTCCACCGTGGTCGACCAAGGCCGCGTCAGCATGCTGACTGGCTGCGTCACTACTGCGTCACCACTACGTCGTCCTGTTGGCAATCTCCACTGCGGCTGGGTTTGGTCAAGGGGAGTGGTTAGATCCGATTCCCTTTCATTTAGACAAACGGAGCGATAAAATCTCCCGCATACCTAGCAAGTCTCCAAAGCCAACTCTCGCGATGCCCTGGCGAAATAGTATCCATGTTTGAGCCAATGATGTGAGGATACACGTGCTTCCAGTATGTCTCGTCATAATCCTGCAAACCATTGTAGCACGTGTGGCGCTCTTCATTGCTGATCTGGGGGTTTCTTGCATCGAAGCATTCTCTATCCACCGCCCTTTCAAACATATATCCCTCCTCCTGTTCTTCCTCCGTCTCCCATTCTGATCCCTCGCCTTCCGTATCTTCGGTCTCCCACTGTTTATCAGTGTCTTGTTCCTCCGGGTCATCGCTTCGGGCAGTTTTACCGTCGGTTTCAGAAACGACGGTGTCCATCTCCTGCCTAGAGGGTCGAGGCCGGTCTTCAGTACATGCTCTCAGTGCCTTTATCCATGCGCAAAGGGTTCTGGCATTGTGCCTTTGAGCATGACGACACAAACTGTCCACGACCTCTGGGTCTGCGATATGGGTAGCCCCACTTGTCAGCAGGAGCTCGATGACTTCGGTCAGCCATCTCTCTATGACGACCAGCTTCCTGAACCGATGGCGTATCCATGGCTCTTGGCCACTATCGTAGTATTTGTGTTCCGTCAAGAGGGCGATGACCTCTCCCCCTTGGTGAATAGCTGTATGTAGAGCCTCTATCACGCAGTGATCACCTCCAGGCTCTAGATAAAGTAAACCATAGTCCAGTAACCTTCTGATGAGGCCCAATTTTGTGTACAGGTATTTTTTGACGTCTTCAGCTTGACTGGTCACCCAGAAACTAACATGGGTTCGAACGTGCTGGATGTGCTCAGACCAGTATAGCCATCTTGCACTGCTCAATTCGTGCAGTTGAGTTTGAGCCCAGGTTATTTGCCACTCTTTTTGGCCCATCAACAACTCGAGCTGAAGCGTTGAGATCTCCTCGTGCTCATCTGGGGCAACAGCCCCTGGAAAGTCATAGAGTCGGTATCCCCCGTTTGGCGCAACAACCACATACGCGTCAGAGCCGCAGAAGGGATCGGTTTTGGCGGACATCAACAATTTCTTGAGAAGAAACTTAAAGCGGTCTTCCTGCGAAGAGATTATAGGGAGCTCCGAAAGGGCATCAGACCAGCACAGAGCAAAAATGGTGATAGGTACGCTGATGAACGAAGTTAGAAAATAATGACAGGGAGGAGACTTAGAATACTTATCACCCTCCGTCTAAGTCAATGCATCCTGGATCGATGCCCAAGCCGATCAGCAATGCGATGATTGCATCCAGTTCGTCAAGTCGTCTTTGAAAGCTCTCGTGCTTTCCAAGGAATTGGTGAAACTACTCATGGTGTGAGGTAATCTAGCTAGGGATAGATTTTGTGCTTACCTGAACGCCAACAGCAACATAACCTAGGAGGTTTCGCCCCTCACTGTCGACATCATAAGGGGATGCGCAACCCGCGTCGAATAATTTGCGGATAGTGCCCAAGTCATGTCTCAAACAGGCGCTGAAGATTTCAGAATCTGCATGGATAACATTGACCGTACTCAGGGTCCAATGAGGGATGTTTTGGCTACCACCTCTACTTAAGATTTCCAATCTCTGATATCTGAGAACCGCACCTTGGGACATTAGCCATGGGGCAGGCAAAAAAGCTAGGGTGGTGGTAGAAAGTTGTTTTGTTTCTGAACGACCTTTGACCGATTCTCGAATATACGAGACAGTTGTGGTCCGAATGGACATGGTGCCGAAAGTGGTATTTCGGATCAAATCCCGCTGACTCTCAATCGACGACTTCTTGACCCACTTGTCCGCGGGATTCTCAAGACCAATTGTTGAGCGAATTGCGTCTTCGTTTCCAGGGCAGCAACGTCGGGATTCAGACACTGTTCCGGTATCTTTTGGGTGCTGAATAGACCTAACCATGTCATCGCCATTGTTTGCTTGCATTTGGTCTGCCTTCGGTGGTCCAAAATGCTGCCTGAGATGGAGTTTCAGACTTCTCGAGATTGTACGGTTCAATTCGCCCTTGAGGGTTTCGAGGATCATTGGTTGGTGGCCTAGTCTCTCCTGAACCAAAGTTTGTGTGGTAAGCTCTATCCTCTCAATCATGGCTCGAATCTGCTCTGTATTGTGAGACAATTCGTTCATCTTTGTGTGAGTTTCGTTCGTGACAGTAACAACTCGTGCAGAATTTGAAAATAGATTAGACGAAGTGTCTCTAATCTCTTCGGCCGTGCTTTGGATTGCGCTGGTAGCCGCGTTACAGGCTCTTTGTTTAGTCGACAAATCTCTTGCAGATTTGCCGACGGCCTCCAGTTGATTTGAGTGGCTTGTTTGCTCATCCCTGTTTTGAAGTCAGCCTCCTCCATAGTGATTCAACAGACCATCAAATGATGAATAGAAGAATAGCACTGCTGCGCATTGCATTGTCGCTCATTTACCTCAACACATTGGCACAGGCTTGCAGAAGCATTGACTTGGAGCGATCCAACTCTCCAAGATACTTGGCCAAGTCTGAACTCTTTAACGCCACTCTGAACTGGCTCCATAACTTCCGTCTCTTCTTCGCATGTTGATCTGGGTCGACCTTCTTCACGAACCGTAGAAGCTCGTTGAGACGTTTCTGGCAGTGTTTGAGAGCATGCTCAAGGTCCGCATTCTGGACAGTGTACGACTTTTGAATATTCCCGAGGATGGACTTGAGAATCCGAAGCTCCTCGCCTAGAGCCCGCACCCTTTTCGGAGCGCCCCTAATATCGCTAACGAAATCGTAGAGGAAGGCTGCACTTTGTGCCAGTTGACCTGCGAGCCCAGCGACAGACAAGGCGCCACTTGCGACGCCAAATATTTCCGCCATGATAAGTCAAAAGTTCGTCTCGGTCGCAGTACGGCTGGCCGTTGTAGAGTGCGTAGTTTGGGGAGATTGGGGACTATCGAAGAATGGCGATGGTCTGAAGCGGTGTTTGGTGGTTGGAGTGATGAAACTCAGCCTTGTCTTAAGCTCCAAAAAACTTGGTGGCCTGAAACATAGCCCCATTCCTTAGCGAAGTTGTGTAACCCGACCATTTGAGGGGATTTGGGAACTTTGCGACAGCAAGACCGACGTTTAGGGAAGTATTGAGCAAGTCCTAGAACAAGAACGCAGATACCTCATTACTCCGCATTGAATGCTTAACCAGGTCAAGACATCGGAAGTCCACCTCATGACCAGAAGATTCAGAGTGCTCCCATCGACAATCGTCCTCGAGGTATTGGCTGGGGGCCACATGGAATGCGCCGGCGTGGATGAACTGGTTTGTGGTCTATACTTTGGGGGGAGGGAAAGGAAGGTTAAGACAGAAGACGAGAAGGTTGCGGGCAGACCGGACGGCCCAGCGTACGGCGAGAGATGCTTAAGGACAAATCAAAATTTCCCGATTCATTACATCTCATGGGGCATGCATCTCATAAGTTAGGTGGCGGGGGAGTGGGATCACACTTCCCGCCTAACGGGATAGGCACGTCCCTCATAAGCGTGCATCTCATGGGCGTGCATTCTAGGGGCGTGCCTCTCATAGGCGTGGCTCTCATAGATGTGCCTCTCATGTCCTTACCTGAGGGACAACATGGGAGAAGCACCTATCGATATTGCGAGGGACTATGGCAGAGATTCGCTGGTGCGGTACTTGAATGCTGTCCGGTCAAGGCATGAGGAAAGGAGCTGCGATATTTGCAAACGCTGGATTCCGTGTCAACAACCCCTGCAGCGTTGCGACATTTGCCATGACGGCGATTTTGATTTGTGCACGGGATGTTCTAAGGCAGGGCAATAGTGCCTTTGGAAGCGAACATAACTTGAAAAGGATTGAGGGTGTGATCAACACCGTGTCCGAGTCGACAGAAGCCATCGAGTTCGTGTGCGCCCACCTTGCTACGCTGCTGAGTATCATCAAACGGACGCAGTTGGGGAATCGCATCAGCTCAGATACTTCAGATCAGCGAGTTCAGGGATCGGAAGATGAACCCTTCGGATGAGCTGCCACTCTCTAGATTCCCTCTTGGCCAGCATATAGAATGCCTCGCAGCTGGAGAGACAGATCCAGGTAGATAAGGTGTTGCAAGAAGAAGCCAACAGCTGGCCGTCTGCTGCAGCAGTCTCTCGTTGTGAGGGCATACTTCAGGACTTGACTCTCTGCTTGTCGGCCGTTGTTCAAAACCGGGTGATTTAACTCAGGGCTATTCATAAGCTCATCGGCCAATCTGCTCATAGAAATCAAACCACTGAAGAAACCATGACCAAGATGATGAGAAGCTTTCGAAGATTCAAACGAGCATAATGGAAATAATTCACCAAGGGGTACTGCTTACCAAATAGTGGTAGCCGTTAGTAGCGCAGGGCATAGTCTGAAGACAGTTCGTAGGTCAGTCCAATTTCCTCGCCCTCAGAACCGTCGTACTCTTTACGTCCTGAGTCTCCAACGACACTCGTCACGACTGAAATGGCAACCTGCTTGTCTGTGTCGTAGGTAATCTCGCGGACTCGCAAGGCGGGGAGTTGTAAAATCTACCCCGGCTCATCTTACTCCAGCCCTAAAGTAAGCCCTGCCCTGAGGCGCGCATCCGCGGGCGATGTGGGGGTAAACTAATCTTACCCACCAGGCCTAGCCTTCAACAGTGAAACTCGCCAGTCCCGCACGCCTTTCCTGCATATTTGAATTCTGAGAGACAGCGCTCTCCCTGGGTCGACTCGATTCATCGGTTCCTCTCCCTCCTTCTCTATCCCCCCTCAACTCCATCCAGACCTGAGTCACCGCACGCGCACAACCCATCTAGCCGCCGTTTCCTCTTCCCACCTGGGATCCCGTCTCTGCCACCGCCCCCCGCTCCCGCTCCCTAGAGGAGCTTCAGTTCGGGCGGAAAGGCGCCACATTTCCAGCCCGCGCCCAACCATCAGCCGTGAAAGAGCGATCCATCTGCGAAAAGTGCGATGCGATTCCCACGTAATCAAAGATGGATCCTGATTCCTACGAACGCGTTTCCACATACAAGTCTACGAGGGGCACGCCTGTGAGATGCACACTTTGTGTTTCTTCATGATCTCTATCTGACCTTCCCTTCCTTGAACCATTTAACTAACGAATCTTACAGTTTCTCCCCGTCACCTCCTTGACGCTTGCGCCCTTACAACCGCAAGGCAATCAGCCAAAGGATGCGCATGCGGAAGTGGACCTGATGACACGAAAAGCCAGGCCAATTGACTTTGATGGCTTCTTAAATGACTCAAAAGCTTTCGATTCTCTCGGATGGATCCAGGAAGCTAGGTTGGACAATTTTTGATCTAAGCATGATACGAAGTGGATCAAGGCTCCCCGAAACGCGCAGCAAAGGGACGTGCAAACAAGATTGGATGGCAAAAACCTTCGCGGAGATTCACAGTGCTGATCAGTCAGGCCACAGTCTGAAGGAGCAATCCTCGCCGGCTGAACGATACAGGAGCGACTCGTTCTCACAGTTCGACATCATCCAATCCAGTCAGGCTGCGGCCACACGAGTATACTCCTCTTGGTCAATCCACAGGACTTCTGGCAGTGCTTGCACAACACCGTACCGTGCTCATCCAGTGTCTAGCTTTCTTCCTCGCAAGTCAAGTTCACATGAATCCGCCTAATCAGTGGTTATGGGCACAACTCCAATCCTCGCAGTCCTAGTGAGGCCCTGGCTTATGCTATCCAATTCTTTCCTCTCGGAGGTTCTCACGAATTCGGCTTGGAAAGGTAGTATACATGGCCTGATGGAGAGCAAAGATCTCGTCACTGGTGGTAATCTGTCGACACAATATCACTCTTCATGTCTCAACCATCCTCTGCTTAGCTCTGATCACTATGTCTTTACTCAGCCCTTTAGGGCGGCACAACTCGAGTGCTCAAGTTCTGGGCTAGGTTGGGCTCATCCATCTTAGCAACTAAACCCGGTTTCCTGCGACCAAAAGGAGAACATTTTCGCATGAATCTGCCCTGCACAGCCCCTCTAATAACGTGGACTCGAGGGAATTGGGAGCTATGGTGGTCTAGCTTTGACGCAGATGAAAAGGTTTAGATCACTAGCGGTGGCGCAGACCTCAGCTAGACATGGCTCGAGTCCAGCGGCTTACAGCTCGCTAGGACCTATCTACTGAGCTGCCTCGTCATCATGCTAAGAAGGCATGCGAAGACTGGGAGCTAGTGTCGGAGGAGTGAGGTCTGGAGGACCAAATGTCCGTGATCCTTGCTGGGTGTATGGGCGCTAATCTTACCTCTGTGAAGGCTCAGAGCCCGGATTGGATCGCGATGGGTCAGTTGAGGCCACATGGCGTAGGCTTTGAGACGGACTAGATAGTACCGTCTAACCCGCGAGGAGCAAGATATTGTCTGCAGGGTCATTGATGCCGAACTCGAAGCACTCTGCGCAAACCTGCCTCGCGCATCTTTAGGAGGAGAAGATCGCTTCTTCTAGGTCTTACATTTACCCTTCCTTCGCTGGTACCTTTACGAATGTGTCGGCATGGAGACTTGTTTCTCCGTCGCGACTGCGTCCTCCGCCCTCCACAAACTTGTGACAGTCTTCCACTGCGTATAGAAGTTGATTCCTGACTTTCCATAAAAATTGCTCGCCCCGCCTCCAGCCACGCTCTTCTTGTTGCCTGTGAAACTAAACATAGGCAACGGCACTGGGATTGGGACGTTGATGCCCAATTGACCCGCCTCAATTTCTTTCTGGAACCGTGTAGCAGTTGCGCCTGAGCGAGTGAAGATGGCTGCGCCATTGCCATATGGATTGGCGTTGGTCAAAGCAATAGCCTCATCAATCGTATCGACATTCAGGCAAACAAGAACGGGGCCGAAGATCTCTTCGGTGTAGCATTTCATATGCGGCTTCACATTTGTGATGACCGTTAGGCCGATCTGCGGAATATCGTCAGAGAATTGAACTCGTCTGAATGCTAGACGTGGGTACTCACCCAATTGCCATTTGGATA
>Ga0335072_10005911_pt1 | contig 17966 bp, 12 predicted proteins | sample Lox_Sample_21_FD_206725 | JGI IMG/M metagenome (GOLD analysis project Ga0335072, IMG submission 206725) | Soil microbial communities from Loxahatchee National Wildlife Refuge, Florida, United States - Lox_Sample_2.1 | ecosystem: Environmental > Terrestrial > Soil > Wetlands | place: USA... | reverse complement strand
CCGCTTTAGTTGGCGATCAGCGGTCCTGTCCGCTTTGCCGGATTGATAGCTGGAGGACGAGAATGACAGAAAGCCCGCAGACACCGGTGTCCGAGGCGCAGATCGCAGTCCACTGGCGCGAGGAAGGCTACGTCGCCCCTCCGCAGAGCTTCATCGACCAGGCCAACGCCAAGGACCCGGCGATCTACGAGCAGTTCGCACCGGATAAGTTTCCCGATTGCTTCACCGCGTACGCGGACCTGCTGGACTGGGATGAGCGGTGGCATACGACGCTCGACACCAGCAATGCGCCGTTCTGGAAGTGGTTCGTCGGCGGCAAGCTGAACGCCTCCTATAACTGCGTCGACCGGCATGCCGCGGCCAATCCGGAGAAGACTGCCCTAGTTTTCGTGCCCGAGCTGGAAACCGACGAGCACGTGCACATCAGCTATTCCGAACTCCTGCGCCGGGTCAACGAGTTCGCCGCGGTCCTGCGCGACGACCTCGGCCTGAAGACCGGCGACCGGGTGACGCTGCACATGCCGATGGTCCCGGAGCTGCCGGTGACCATGCTGGCCTGCGCCCGGCTTGGCATCATTCACTCCCAGGTGTTCGGCGGGTTCAGCGGCAACGCCTGCGGCACCCGCATCGCCGACTCCGGCAGCCGGGTCCTGATCACGATGGACGGCTACTACCGGGCCGGCAACCTGATCGACCACAAGGTCAAGGCCGACGAGGCCGTCGAGGAGGCGGCCAGGCAGGGTCAGACGGTCGACAAGGTCGTGGTCTGGCGCCGCCACCCCGGCGAGTACGCCTCGCAGATCCCGATGGCCGAGGGCCGGGACGTGTTCGCCGACGAGCTGCTGGCCGGGCACGAGGGCGCGACCGTCGCGCCGGTGTCGATGCCGGCCGAGGCGCCGCTGTTCCTGATGTACACGTCCGGAACGACCGGCCGCCCCAAGGGCTGCCAGCACAGCACCGGCGGCTACATGTCCTACGTGGCCGGGACGTCGAAGTACTACGAGGACATCCACCCGGACGACATGTACTGGTGCATGGCCGACATCGGCTGGATCACCGGCCACTCCTACATCGTCTACGGCCCGCTGTCGCTCGGCACCACCTCGGTGATCTACGAGGGCGTGCCGAACTATCCGGACGCGGGCCGGCCCTGGCGGATCGCGGAGACGCTCGGGGTGAACATCTTCCACACCTCCCCCACGGCCATCCGCCAGCTCCGCAAGATCGGTCCTGAGGAACCACAGAAGTACAACTACCACTTCAAGCACATGACGACGGTGGGCGAGCCGATCGAGCCCGAGGTCTGGCGCTGGTACTTCTCGGAGGTCGGCAAGGGCGAGGCGGTCATCGTCGACACCTGGTGGCAGACCGAGACCGGCGGCTTCCTCGGCACCGGGCTGCCCGCGCTGATCCCGATGAAGCCGGGCAGCTGCGGCCCGATGGCGCTCGGCATCCAGGCGGTCATCCTCGACGAGAACGGCGAGGAGGTCCCGGACGGCCGGGCGGGCAACATCTGCATCCGCAACCCCTGGCCGGGCATCTTCGAGACGATCTGGGGCCAGCCGGAGCGGTTCGTCTCCACCTACTACGCGAAGTACAACACCGATTCCGACAGCAAGGACTGGCACGACTGGCCGTATTTCGCCGGCGACGGCGCGGTCAAGGCGCCCGACGGCTTCTTCCGGATCCTCGGCCGGGTCGACGACGTGATCAACGTGGCCGGCCACCGGCTGGGCACCAAGGAACTCGAATCGGCCGCGCTGACCGTCAACGAGGTCGCCGAGGCCGCCGCGGTGCCGGTCATCGACGACATCCGCGGCCGGGCGGTGGAGATGTACGTCTCGCTCAAGCCCGGCTACGAGCCGAGCAAGGAGATCGAGGGCGAGATCACCAAGGCGATCGAGACCGAGATCGGCAAGATCGCCCGGCCGAAGAACATCTGGATCGTGGCCGACATGCCGAAGACCAGGTCGGGCAAGATCATGCGCCGGGTCATCGCCTCGGTCTCCAACTTCGCCGACGTCGGGGACGTGACCACGCTGGCCAACCCCGAGGTCGTCGACGGCATCCGGCATCACGTGCAGAGCGAGAAGGTCGCCCGTGACGACGTGCCGCGCGAGCTGACCGAGCTCGAGCTCGAGGAGATCAAGCGGTTCGGCTCGGAGTAGCAGCCGGCGCCCGACCGGGCGGCGTCGCGGGCTCACCAGGCCGCGGCGCCGCCCGGTAGCGTGTCCGGGATGGACGCCGCCCCGCTGGAGCCGCCGGTCCTGGCCTGGCTCGGCCGGGAGCTGCCCGGGCACGCCGTCGCCGCCGCCGAGCCGCTCGGCGGCGGCTACAGCAACGACAACGCCCTGATCACCACCGACCGCGGCCGCTACGTGCTGCGCCGGTACCGGCCCCGCCCCGGCCGCGACACCGGGCGGACCTGCTCGGTCGAGGCCGCGCTCGCGGCCAGGGCGGCCGCCGCGGGGGTTCCGGTCGCCGAGGTGATCGCCGCCGACCCGGGCGGCCGGGCCGCCGGGCAGCCGTTGCTGCTGGCCCGGTTCGCGCCCGGGGTCATGGTCAGCAACGCCCTGGCCGCCGATCCGGGGGCGGCCGCCGGGCTCGGCCGGGCCGCGGGCCAGGCCCTGGCCGCCATCGGCACGGTCACGTTCGCCCGCGCGGGCTTGTTCACCGGCCCGGACCTGGTGCCGTCCCCGGCGGGCCTGCCCGCGAGCCTGCCCGGGTTCGTCGAGACCTGCCTGCGGGCCGGGTCCGCCGCGCAGGCCCTGTCCCCCGCCGAGCTGGACCGGCTGCGCGCGCTCGCCGCGGCGGCCGACCCGCTGGCCCGCTCGGTGACCGGCGCCCGCCAGCTGGTCCACTCCGACTACAACGGCAAGAACCTGCTGGCCGTGGCCCGGGACGGCCGCTGGTCGATCTCAGCCGTCCTGGACTGGGAGTTCGCCTACAGCGGCAGCCCGCTGGCCGACATCGGCAACATGCTGCGATTCCGCTCCGACGATCGCGACGGTTTCGCCGGCCCGTTCATCGCCGGCTACCGGGACGCGGGCGGGGCGCTCCCGCCCCGCTGGCGCGAGATCAGCGAGGCGCTCGACCTGTACGCGCTGACCGATTTCCTGACCCGCCCGCCAGGTCATCGGTACTTCGGCAAGGCCGTCACCCTGTTGAAGAGCCATCTTGAACGCCCCGTCCCGGGCTGAATCGCGCACCGCCCGACGGCCGGGCGGTCTCGGGGTCGGTAACCCCGGCCGGCGCGGACCCGGCCGGCCCGGACCCGGCCGGCTGCGGCGGCCCGGCCTCCCGCTTCCGGCGCTGGGCTGGTTTCCTGCGCTGCGCGATGGCGAACCAGGCCAGGCCGGCCGCGGTGCCCACGCAAGCGATGAAGAAGTTCAGCCGCAGGCCCAGGAAATGCGCGGAGGAGTCGATACGCACCGTCTCCTCGAAGATCCGGAATGCGGAGTACCCGGCCACGTACAGGGCGAACAACCCCCAGGGACGGATGTCGCGGTGATGGCCGAGCCAGACCAGGGCCGCGGCGAGGGCCAGATCGAAGATCAGCTCGTACAGGAACGTCGGCTGGAACGTGGCGAACTGCGCGTACCCGCTCGGGCGAGACGCCGGGGCGATCTCCAGGCCCCAGGGCAGCCCGGTCGGCTTGCCGAACAGCTCCTGGTTGAAATAGTTGCCGATCCGGCCCACCGCCTGGGCGACCAGCAGCGCGGGCGCGACCGCGTTGGCGAACGCGCCGCAGCTGGCGCCGCTGCGACGCACCCGCCAGATGCCGGCCGCCGCCCCGCCCGCGATCCCGCCCCAGATCCCGAGCCCGCCGGTCCACACCGCGAACGGGCCGTACCAGGCATGCGGGATATCGAACGGCGTGGTGATGTCGAAGTAGATCCGGCCGCCGATGATCCCGGCCGGCACCGCCCACAGGGCCACGTCGCCCACCAGCGCCGGGTCGCCGCCCATGGCCCGCCACCGCCGCCGGGTGATCACGATCGCGAGCGCGATCCCGACCACGTACATGAGCCCGTAGAAATGAACGAACAGCGGGCCCAGGTGGAAGCCGCTGACCGGCGGGCTCGGGATGTGCAGGGCCATGGACCGAGCGTAATCCCGGGGTCACCGTGCCTGGCAACGCCGCCCGCCGGCCCCGCCCATTCCGCCCTTCTGGGCCGGGCTTGTGGAAAGGTTGTCGTCCCGTGATCGCACCTGGCCACCACGGTTCCACTGGGCTCGCTACGATGCCCGACTATGACCGCATTGTTCAGCAGGATCATTCCGATCCTGTTCGTCGCCGACCTTGCGGCCGAACGTGACTTCTACATCCGGCTGGGCTTCCATATCACGTATGAGGGGCCGGAGTATCCGGACTTCGCGTCCCTCGGCCACGGATCAGTCGAGTTCGGCATCGAACGCCGGGACGGATTCCACCGCGGCGGCCCTGATCACGTCCTGACCTGGCAATTCGGTGTCTCCGACATCGATCTCGCCCGCAAGCGGCTGACCGAGGCCAACGTGCCGTTCCGCGAGGAACTGATGACGCCCGCGCCGGACTGGAGTTACCGGGTGCTGCATGCCCGCACCCCGAACGGCTATCACCTGCTGCTTGAGGAAGGCAGCGACTAGCCCGAGCGGGAAGTCCGGCGCCCGGCCGGGATACATCGTCACCCGAGCAGTTCACCGAAACGCCGCTTGACCGTCTCCGCCGTGTCATCGCCCGGCGCGTCCCATATCTCCTGATTGAACAGTTCGACCTCGGCGTATCCCTCGTAGCCCGCGGCCAGGACCAGGCCGGTGATCCCGGCCAGGTCGATATCGCCGTCTCCCAGGTGGCCGCGGCCGAGCAGGACGTCGGCGGGCAGCGGCCGGACCCAGTCGGCGAGCTGGAAGCCGGCGATCCGGCCCCGGGCCCGCCCGATCTGTGCCGCGAGATCGTCGTCCCACCACACGTGGTAGGTGTCCACGATCACGCCGACCGCCTCGGCCGGGAACTGCAGGGCCAGGTCGAGCGCCTCGCCGAGCCGGGACACCACGCAGCGGTCGGCGCAGAACATCGGGTGCAGGGCCTCGACGCCCAGCCGCACGCCCGCCTCCTGCGCCACCGGGACCAGCTCGGCGACCGCGTCCGCCACCATGCGCCGGGCCAGGCCGAGATCGCGGCTGCCGGGCACCAGCCCGCCGCACACCAGGACCAGCACGTCCGCGCCGAGCTCGGCCGCCTCGGCGACCGCCGCCCGGTTGTCGGCCAGCGCGGCCCGGCGGGCGCCGGCGTCGGCGTGCGTGAAGAAGCCGCCCCGGCACAGGCTCGAGACATGCAGGCCGCCCGCGCGCACGGCCGCGGCCGACCGGGCCAGCCCGGCCTCGGCCACCCGGTGCCGCCACAGCCCGATGCCCGCGATCTCGTGCCGCACGCACAGCGCCACGGCCTCGTCCAGGCTCAGGTTCTGCACCGTCGCCTGATTCAGCGACAGCGCGAGTCCCGTCACTGCGGAACCGCCGCGGCCAGGTACTCGGTCATCCGGGCGGCGGCCAGCCCGGGCTCGAGCAGGGCGCCCGCGGCGGCCGCGAGCTCGAAGACCCGGATCAGGTGCTCCGGAGCGCGCCGCCGCTGCAGGCCGCCGAGCATCGCGAAGCGCGGCTGCAACCCGTTGAGCCAGGCCAGGAACGCGACGCCGACCTTGTAACAGGCCGTCGGCGCCTCGAAGATGGTCCGGCTGAGCGGCATCGTCGGGCCGATGGCCGCGTCGTACCCGGCCAGGTCCCCGGCGTCGAGCGCGCGCAGCGCGGCCGCCGCCGGGGCGGTGACCGCGGCGAACGCGCCGAGCAGCGCGTCGCTGTGCCCCTGCCCGTCGCCGCGGATCAGCTCGTCGTAGTGGAAGTCGTCGCCGGTGTACAGCCGGACCCCGGGCGGCAGCCGCCGCCGCAGCGCCACCTCCTGCCCGGCGTTCAGCACCGACAGCTTGACCCCCGCCACCTTGCCGTCCGCCCGCTCGGCCAGCGTCGTGACCACCTCGGCCGCGGACTCGAAGTCCGGCGCGGCCCAGTAACCGGCCAGCGCCGGGTCGAACGCGGCCCCGAGCCAGTGCAGGATCACCGGCCGGTCCGCCTGGCGCAGCAGGGTCAGGTAGACGCCCAGGTAGTCCTGGCCCGACCGGGCGCTGGCCGCCAGCGCCCGGCTGGCCATCAGGATCACGCCGGCCCCGGCGCCCTGCACGGCGTCGAGCTGCTCCTGATAGGCCGCGACGATGTCCGGCAGCGGATGCGTGCCGGGCGGCAGCTGATCGGTGCCGGCCCCGCAGGCGATCGCCGCGCCGCGCTCGGCGGCCCGTGCCGCCGACCGGGCGATCAGCTCACGGGCCCCGGCCCAGGACAGCCCCATGCCGCGCTGCGCGGTGTCCATCGCCTCGGCCACGCCGAACCCGTGGTCCCACAGGAAGTCCCGGAACCGCAGCGTGGACTCCCAGTCGATCTCGCCGCCCGGCCGCGCGGCGACGTGGGCCGCCGCGTAGACGCTGCGCGAGACGGGCGACGGATAACCGCGCGGCCAGCCGGGGTCGGCGATGATCAGCGGCTCGTCGCGGCCGGGCAGCCGGATCTCGGCGGGCACCTCAGACCGCCAGCGCCGGGACCTCGACCCGGCGGCCCTCGGCGCAGGACTGCAGGGCCAGGCCGGCCAGCTGCACGCCGCGGGCCCCGGCGGCCAGGTCCCAGGCGAACGGCGTGCCCTCGGCCACGGCGCGCAGGAACCGCTCCCACTGCGCCTTGAACCCGTTGTCGAAGGCGGCGTTGTCCGGGACGTCGGTCCACTGGGACAGGTAGTCGGCCGGGTCCGGCAGGTCCGGGTTCCAGACCGCCAGCGGGGTGGAAACCCGGTGCTGCACCGCGCACCCGCGCAGCCCGGCGACCGCGCTGCCGCTGGTCCCGTCCACCTGCAGCTCGACCAGCTCGCGCCGGTTCACCCGGACGGCCCAGGACGAGTTGACCGAGGCGATCACCCCGCTGGCGAACTCCAGCACCGCATAGGCCGCGTCGTCGGCGGTGACGTCGTACGGCTCCCCCGCCTCGTCCCGGCGCCGGGGAATGTGCGTCGCCCGCCGCGCGTACACCGCGGTGACCGGGCCGAGCAGGTCCTCCAGCAGGTACTGCCAGTGCGGGAACATGTCCAGCACGATCCCGCCGCCGTCCTGCGCCCGGTAGTTCCACGAGGGCCGCTGCGCCGGGATCGGGTCGCCCTCGAACACCCAGTACCCGAACTCAAGCCGGGCCGCCAGCACCCGGCCGAAGAAGCCCTCCCGCATCAGCCGCCGCAGCTTGATCATGCCGGGCAGGAACAGCTTGTCCTGCACCACGCCGTTGATCACCCCGGCCTCGCGGGCGGCCCGGGCCAGCCGCAGCGCGCCGTCCAGCGAGTCGGCCACCGGCTTTTCGGTGTAGACGTGCTTCCCGGCGGCGATCGCCTTGCCCACGCTCGCCTCGCGCGCGCTGGTGACCTGCGCGTCGAAGTACACCCCGATCTCGGGGTCGGCCAGCACCTCACCCAGGCTGGTCGTCCAGCGCGGCAGGCCGTGCCGCTCGGCGATCTCGCGCAGCCGCGCCTCGTTCCGCCCGACCAGGATCGGCTCGGGATACACGATCCCGCCCCCGGCCAGCGGCACACCGCCCTGCTCGCGGATGCTCAGCAGGGACCGCACGAGGTGCTGCCGGTACCCCATCCGCCCGGTCACGCCGTTGAGCGCCACCTGCAGCACCTTGCGTGTCATCGATCACCCTTCGTCCTCCCCGAGCCGCCTGCCCGGGGATCCGTACACCCCGTCGCCTGCGCACCCCCGCCTGCCCGGCGATCCGTACACCCCGTCGCCTGCCCCCGCCTGCCCCAGGCCCCGCTCTTCGCTCACCCGTCAGCCGCCCCGACCGGAAAGCACTTTCCAAGGTAGGCTGAGCCGAAATGATAGGTCAACCTCGGACCGCGAGCGCGTGGATGTACCGATGGTCGGGTTCCGGCACGCCCGACGGTACATCCATGACCCTCCTTTGCCCGAAAGGGGGCGCGGGGACCTGGCTGTGGGCACCGGGAGGGCCCCGTGCCGGACAATGATCCGGCGGTCGAACCGGCCCGTCACGGCCGGCGTGGCCCGCGGGTGACGCTGCAGGACGTCGCCGACCGCGCGGGCGTATCGATCACCACCGCGTCGCGGGTGGTGAACGAGGGGTCGCGCAGGGTCGGGGCGCAGCTCGCGCTGCGTGTCCACCAGGCCGTCGCCGAGATGGGCTACACGGCCAACCTCCAGGCCCGGGCGGTTGCGACCGGCCGCAGCAGCCTGGTCGGCGTGGTCGTGCACGACATCGCTGATCCCTACTTTTCCTCGATCGCGGCCGGCCTCATCGACCTGGCCGGCCCGCACCAGCTGCTGGTCTGCCTGTCCAGCACCCCGGCCGACGAGGCGGCCGAGCGCGAATACGTCGCGCTCATGCGCGCCCAGCGGGCCCGCGCCGTGGTCCTGATCGGCAGCCGGACCGACAATGCCGGGGCCCGGGAGGCGCTCGCCGGGGAGATCGCCGCGTTCGGCCGCCAGGGGGGCCGCGCGGTCTGCATCGGCCAGCCGCTCCTCGGCGTGGACACCATCGCACCGGGCAACGCCGCAGGCGCCGAGGCGCTGGCCCGGTCCCTGGTCGCGGTCGGGCATCGCCGGTTTGCCGTGCTGGCCGGCCCGCGCGGGCTGTTGACCGGGCATGACCGCGTCGAGGGGTTCCGTGCCGGACTGGCCGCCTGGTCGCTCGGCCTGAACGGGGCCGACGTCGTCCACGGGCCGTTCACCAGGGACGGCGGATACGAGGCGATGAGCGCGATCCTCGCGGGCGGCGGGTCCCTGCCGGACTGCGTGTTCGCGGTCAACGACGTGATGGCGGTCGGCGCGCTGGCCCGGCTGCGGGCCGCCCGGATCTTGGTACCGGATGACATCGCGCTGGCCGGCTTCGACGACATCCTGACGCTCCGCGACGTCACGCCGCCGCTTACCACCGTTCGGCTGCCGCTCAAGCGAATGGGTGAGATGGCCGCGAACCTGGTGCTCACCGACGGCGATCCGGGCCAGCCGCGGATCGTGCCGGTCCCCGGCGAAGTGATCATGCGCGACAGCACGCTCCCCCGCCCCGCCCCTAGATTTCCTTGATCATGACGACCTTTCACGCGTTCCCGGGATTTGATCACCCAGTTTGTACCGGTCCGTCCCCCGGGAAACCGTGAGGAGTCGGGCCTGGCGCCCGATGATCATGATGCGAGCGGAGTTCTCGCTCGCGGGATGGCGGGCGGATGACCCTTGCGCGGTGGGTGCGGCCTTGGTACGTTTCGTCGGAAACGGGAAAGCGCTTGCCAACCGGGCAGGCCCCGATGGGTGGTGCGGTGGCGCGCGCGGCTGGTGGCGCGGCGCGGCTGGCTGCGGCGCACGGGAGATCGGGCGGTGCGCCCGGCGGACCGGAAGGTGCGGCGCTCGGAGGCCTGAGTGGGTGCGGCGGCCGAGGCGAGCCGGATGGCGCGCTGCGGCGGCCGGATGGCGTGGCGTTCGGGCTGCTGGCCTGGGCGATGGGCGGGCCGTCCGGCTATGACGGTGAATAACGGGTTTGTCGCGGCTCTTCCCATGGGCTGTGCCTCGCCCCAGAATGCAGGCAGTGCCGCCGGGCCCGGCGGCGAAGACGAGGAGGGGCCATGACCGTTCCGTTCTCGGAGACGAAGGCACCTGAATCCCCGGACCGGCTGCATCGCGGCGCTCTGGGCCTGATCGACATCGCCGCCTCGACGATGGCGAACATCGGCCCCGCCTACAGCTTCATGTTCGGCTTCGGCCTGATCGTCGTGACGGCCGGCATCGCGGCTCCGCTGACGATCATCGCGGCCGTGATCGCGATCGCGCTGCTGGGCAACACGTTGTCGCAGTTCTCCCGGGCCCAGCCGTCGACCGGCGGATTCATCACGTTCGTCGGCAAGTCGTTCGGCGGCACGAGCGCGGTGACCACCGCGCTGCTGTGCGGGGCGGGCTACATCATCGCGATCTCGTCGGTGCTGGCCGTCTCCGGCTGGTATCTCGAATACGTCCTGAACTACTACTTCGCCTGGAACGTGCCCTGGATCATCTGGTCGGTGCTGCTCACCGCGGGCTCGATGTACATGATGTACCGCGGCGTGGCCGTCTCGACCAAGCTGGCCGGGTTCTTCTTCGGCTTCGAGATGCTGATCCTGGTCATCGTGTCGATCGCGTCGCTGGCCAAGAACGGCAGCCACCTGTCGGCCGCGCCGTTCGAGTGGAGCCACCTGAACAACGGCTTCAGCGGGCTGGCGCCGGGCTTCCCGCTCGCGGTCTACCTGTTCATCGGCTGGGAGAACTCGGCCGCGCTGGCCGAGGAGACCGGCAACCCCCGGCGCAACGTGCCGCGCGCCGTCTTCCTGTCGATCGTCCTCATGGCGGTGCTCTACCTGCTGGTCGCCTACTCCACCGTCAGCGGCTTCCACGACAACGCCAGCGCGCTTTCGGCGGCGCCGATCCCGTTCATCACCGTGGCGCACTCCACCCTGGCCAAGGTGGCGGTCCTCGCCTACCTGGCCGGCCTGACCTCGACCGTGGGCGTGCTGATCGCGGCGGTGAACTCGCAGGCCCGGCTGATCTTCAACGCCGGCCGCGAGGGCCTGCTGCCGCGCTGGATCGGCCGGGTGCACCCGACCCGCAGAACGCCGATGAACGCGTTCTACGTGTTCATCGGCCTGGCCGGCGGGATCATCCTGGTCTGGGGGCTGTTCCACCTCATCGGCGGCGCCAGCGGCAGCATGGACGGGCTGAACTTCTTCGACGAGTCCGGCACGATGGGCACGCTCCTGATCCTGGTCGTGTACTTCCTGGCCAACGCGGCGCTGCCGTTCTACTACCGCAAGTACCGGCCGCAGGAGTTCAACGCGCTCAAGCACCTGATCCTGCCGGTGCTCGGGATGATCATCATCGCCGTCCCCGTCTACTACCTGTGCAAGCCGCCGCAGCCGCAGCCGTACGACTGGTTCCCGTACGCGGGCCTGATCATCGTGGTCGTCTCGGTGATCTACGCGTTCGTGCTCAATCGCCGCGATCCCGAGCTGGCCGACCGGGTCGGCTCGATCGTGGCCGACGAGTAGCCCGGCGGCGGTTGCCCCGGCCGTACCCGGATGCGGCGGAGACGGGGCGTAACAAAAATCTTGGGGGTTCTGGCATGACCGACACCGTCGTCAGCGCGGCAGCCGAGGCGCAGGGGGCGGGGCCGGCGCATCCGCTCGCCCCGGCCACCGCGGCCGAGTTCCTGGCCGGCCGGGAGATCCTGGCTGGCGCGGGCCTGCTGGGCGAATCGGCCCGGTTCGCCTACTACGGGCTGGACGAGCCGCCCAAGGGCGAGGTGCTGGGCGCGGCGGAGGGGCGGCTCCCGGACCGGCGGCTGCGGGCGTTCCTGATCGACGTGGCCACCGGCCGGTCGGCCGACGTGGTCGTGTCGCTCGGCGAGGGGCGGGTGGTGTCGCAGCGCGTGCTCGACACCGCCGCCGACGGGCAGGTGCCGATCTTCAGCGAGGAGTTCGGCGTCGTCGAGGAGGTAATCCGGGCCGACGCCGGGTGGCGGGCGGCCATGGCCCGGCGCGGCCTGACCGACGTCAGCAAGATCCGGGCCGCCCCGCAGACGGCCGGGGCGTTCGACGAGGGCGACGACGAGCGGCGCCGGTTCGTCCGGGTGCTGGCGTTCCGCCAGGAGGGCGAGCACGACTACATCTGGGCCCATCCGGTGGACGGGATCGCCGCCTACGTGGACCTGGTCGAGCGCAAGGTGTTCAAGATCGTCGACGAGTTCGAGCGGCCGGTGCCGGACGAGTCGGGCGACTACGACGACCCGGCGGTGCGCGGGCCGCTGCGCGAGGGCCTGCGGCCGATCGAGATCACCCAGCCCGAGGGGCCGAGCTTCACCCTGGACGGCCACCGGCTGAGCTGGCAGGGCTGGTCGATGCGGGTCGGGTTCGACGCGCGGGAGGGCCTGATCCTGCACCAGATCAGCCTCGACGACGGCGGGGAGGCGCGGCCGGTCATGTACCGGGCGTCGATCCCCGAGCTGGTCGTGCCGTACGGCGACCCGCGGTTCCGGTACTGGCAGACGTACTTCGACTGCGGCGAGTACCTGCTCGGCAAGTGGACCAACTCGCTGGAGCGCGGCTGCGACTGCCTGGGCGAGATCGCCTACCTGGACGCGACCGTCCCGGACGACTTCGGCGCGCCGCAGGAGATCCGCAACGCGGTCTGCATCCATGAGGAGGACTTCGGGATCCTCTGGAAGCACACCGACGCCTGGAACGGCTCGGCCCAGACCCGGCGCCAGCGCCGCCTCGTGGTCTCGTCGTGGGCCACGGTCGGCAACTACGACTACGGCTTCTACTGGTACTTCTACCTGGACGGCACGATCGAGCACGAGATCAAGATGACCGGCGCGCTGTTCACCGCGGCCTATCCGGGCGGGGACGATCCGCACTCGGCCGAGGTCGCGCCGGGCCTGGGCGGGCCGGTGCACCAGCACCTGTTCAGCGCCCGGCTGGACATGACCGTGGACGGCCTGGCCAACGCGGTCGACGAGGTCGACCTGCACGGGCTCCCGGCCGGGCCGGGCAACCCGTACGGCAACGCGATCGCCAGGACCGTGACCCGGCTGCGGAGCGAGGCCGGGGCCGCGCGCCGGTGCGACGCCACCCGGGCCCGGACCTGGCGCGTGGTCAGCACCGAGCGGGTCAACCGGTACGGGCGGCCGGCCGCCTACACGCTCTACCCCGAGGGCGCGCCGGTGCTGCTGGCCGACCCCTCGTCGTCGGTGCACGCCCGGGCCGGCTTCGCCACCAACCACCTGTGGGTGACGCGATACGACCCGGCGCAGCGCTACCCGGCGGGCGACTTCGTCAACCAGCACCCGGGCGGCGCCGGGCTGCCCGCGTACATCGCCGGGGACCGGGACATCGACGGCACCGACGTCGTGCTGTGGCACACCTTCGGGCCGACGCACTTCCCCCGGCCCGAAGACTGGCCGGTGATGCCGGTCGCCCGGTGCGGGTTCACCCTGAAGCCCACGGGTTTCTTCGACCGCAACCCCGCGCTGGACGTCCCGCCGCCCTCCGGCGCGCACTGTGCGGAGGACTAGCCGCGCCCGGCCGCGCGCCGACGGGGGCAAAGGTGTGGTCACAGGATCGGGGTTGGGCCACACTTGTCATCCATGGGCGCGACCACCGACCCGGTCTACCTCCGGGTCCTCGAGGATCTGCGGGAGCGGATCCTCGGCGGCCTGCTGCCGCCCGGGGCCCGGGTGCCGTCGCGGAACGCGATCATCGCCAACTACGGCGTCGGGGAGACGGCGGCCAAGCACGCGCTGCAGGTCCTGACGACCGAGGGGCTGATCGAGGCGAGGACGGGGTCGGGGTCGTACGTGCGCCGCGTCCCGGCCGCCTGCTACCTGGATCACGACCGGCCGCACTTCCCCGGGTCGCCGTTCGGCCTCGATGAGGCCGCGGGCCCGGCGCGCCGCGTGGCCTGGGAGCATCAGACCGAGCGCCGGCTCCCGCCGCCGCACGTCGCCCGGCGGCTCGGCCTGGAGCCCGGCGTGGACTGGGTGGTCGCCACCACGTATCTGCTGACCGCCGACGCCGAGCCGGTGCAGGTGGCGACCAGCTACGAGCCCGACCGGCTCATCGCGGGCACCCCGGTCGCGCTGCCCGAGCAGGGCCCGCTGGCCGGCCGGGGCGTGATCGAGCGGATGGCGTCGCTCGGCATCCGGGTGGACGAGGTGACCGAGGAGATCTCGGTCCGCCCGGCGCTGCGCGCCGAGGCCGCCGCGCTCGCCATGGGCGCCGGGGCGCCCGCCCTGGTCATCGAGCGCACCCACCTGGCCTCCGGACGGCCGGTCGAGGCCGGCGAGATCGTCGTCGCGGCGGACAGGTTCCGGCTCAGGTACCGGATCCCGGTGCCGTGATCCGCGACGCCCGCCCCGGCGACGTCGCCGCGATCCACCGCCTGGTCCGCGAGCTCGCCGAGTACGAGAGGTCGCTGGACCAGGTCGTCGCCACCGAGGAGGACCTGCGCGCGTCGCTGTTCGGCCTGGCGCCGGCGGTGTTCGCGCTGGTGGCCGAGCACGAGGGCACGGTGGCCGGGTTCGCGCTGTGGTTCCTGAACTACTCGACCTGGACCGGGCGGCACGGCATCTACCTGGAGGACCTGTACGTGACGCCGGCGCTGCGCCGGCACGGGTTCGGCCGGGCGCTGCTGGCCGAGCTGGCCCGGATCTGCGTCGAGCGCGGCTACGCCCGGTTCGAATGGTCGGTCCTGGACTGGAACGAGCCCGCGATCGCCTTCTACCGGTCGCTGGGCGCGACGGCCATGGACGAGTGGACCGTGCACCGGCTGACCGGCCCGGCCCTCCGCGTGCTGGCCGCCCGGGCATCCGGCACGCCCGGGGCCTGAGCCCGGTCAGCGGGGCGCGGCGATCTCCGCGATGATCCTCGGGCGCAGCTCGGCGGCGCTCACCACGGCGTCCACGGAGCCGACCTCGACGGCGCGGTGCACGCTGTGCACCCGGTCGAACTCGGCGGCCACGTCGGCCAGCTTCTCCGCCCGCACCCCGGCCCGGACCTCGGCCAGCTTCGCGGTCAGCTCGGCGTGTTCCGCGCCCGCCGTCTCGGCCAGCTCCGCTTCCAGCCCGGCCACCCGGCCGTCGGTCGAGGTGCGCCGGTTCACCTCGCCGGCGAACACCACCGCCGCGGCGGGCGCGCCGCCGATCACCGAGGCGAACGAGCCCTCCACGGCGAGCACCGTCATGTTCGGGTTGAGCGCCTTGGAGAACACCACGAACGCGCCGCCGTGGTACCGGGAGATCACGCAGAACACGATCCGGCCGTCGAAGTTCACGATCGCGCGGCCGATCTCGGCGCCGTACTCCAGCTGCAGCTTGCGCATCGACTCCGGCGATCCGTCGAAGCCGGACAGGTTGGCCAGCACCACCAGCGGCCGGTTGCCGCTGGCCGCGTTGATGGCCCGGGCCGCCTTCTTCGACGAGAGCGGGAACAGCGTGCCCGCCGTGTAGGTGTCCGGGCCGTCGGTGGGCGGAAAGCCGTGGCGCGGCACCGACCGGGACTCGATGCCGATCAGGCACACCGGCCGGCCGCCGAGGTGCACGTCCTGGACCACGGCGGTGTCCGCGTCGGCCATGCCGGCCCAGCGCTCCAGCACCGGGTGGTCCTGGTCGGACAGGGCCCGCATCACCGTGCGGATGTCGAACGCCTTCTTGCGGTCCGGGTTGGCCGTCGCCGAGAAGATCTCGCCGACGGTGCCGAAGTCGCTGCCCGCCAGCGAATGCGGGAAGTCGCGGATGTCCCGGTCGTGCGGGTCGGTGGTGCTGGCCTGCCGCGGGCCCGGCTCACCGGGCGCGACGTAGGCGTGCTCGTAGTGAGCCATCAGCACGTCGCGGGCGGCGGCCAGGTTCGGCGCCCAGTACTGGGCCTGGCCGTTCGGCCCCATGACGCGGTCGTAACCGCCGATGCCGAAGTTGTCCTCGGCCGACACGCTGCCGGAGAAGTCCAGCGACTGCTTGCCGGTGAGCACCATCGCCGAGTCCGGTGTCATGACCAGGATGCCCTTGGTGTGCATGAGCATCGTGGCCTCGGCGTTCCAGTACGGCTGGGCACCGACGTTGATCCCGGCGACCACGATGTTGATCTCGCCGCCGGCCTGGGTGAAGGTGACGATGCGCTTGAGCGCGGCCGCGACCCAGTCCATGTTCTCGGTGCCGGAGTCCATCGAGATGCGCGCGCCCGCCGACAGCGAGAACCACTCCAGCGGGACGCCGCGCCGCTCGGCGAGGTCCAGGGCGGCGATCACCCGCGCGCACTCCGGTTCGGACAGCGCTCCGAGCGACTTCGTCGGGTCGCCGAGCAGCACGACGCGCGTCATCCCGTCGGGGTGCAGCTTCGTCGGCGTGCTGACCACGCCCGCCACGATCGCGGCGGTGTTCTGCCCGCGCGGCCGGTCCACCGGCACCAGGCGGCCATCGTCGTCGAGGTCATGCTCGGTGAACGTGCCGCCGGGCCCGGCGAGCATGCTGGTCAGTTCGTACGGGTAGACGGTGCCGCGCCGGCTCGCCTGCAGCACCTTCTGGCGGTAGTCGTCCAGCGGCTCGACCGGCGCCGTCGGCCGCTCGCCGACCTCGAGCCGCATCCCGGACTCGGCGTCGTAGCCGATGCGCACCGCGATGTCGGCCAGCTCGCGGGTCTGCGGATCCCGCTGGCGGGCCAGGAACATGACCTCCTCCAGCCCGGCCCCGGCCGTGGTGGGCAGGACGCGCTGGACGATCGTCCGCAGTTCCGTCCCGGTCACGTCGCTCGGCGGCCAGACGTAGATGAGGATCCGGTTGGTGTCGAAGCGCCGGTTCGCCGGGCGGCCGGACTGAACCTTACGGATCGCCTCGAGGCACGTGGCGAGGGCGTCCTCGGCCGCGGGCAGCGCGACCAGCCTGCCCTCGCTGTCTTGCAGCGGGGTCAGGTCACGCACCTGGGCCATGGCGACGAGCCGCTGGTCGGCGGGGTTCTTCCGGGCGACGCAGTTGAACAGGTACACCTCCTCGTCGGCCGAGGGCAGCCGGGTGAGGTCGAACTCGCGCAGCCGTTCCAGCTGCATCCGGTCGGCGATCAGCGGGTGCAGGCCGCGGATCAGCCGCTCCTCGGTGATCCCGCCGGGACCGCCGGGCCCGCCGGGAGCGCCGGGCCCGCCGGACCCGGGCCGGAACGTGAAGTGGTGGTGCATCACCGCGCCGCTGCGCCCGGCCACGACGGCGGTGATCCGGTGTAGCTGGGGCGGCAGCGGCCGGGCGGCCAGCACCTCGCGCAGCTCGGCCGCCATCTCGTCGGGGTCGCCCGGCTGGTCCGCCCAGGTGAGGTAGACGTCGGCGACGACGTCATCGGCGGGAGCCAGCTCGCCGATGGCCCGCACGGCCTCCGGCAGGGCCGGGAAGTCCACCGCGGTGGTCAGCACCGCGTACCGGCCGGTCTCGTCGTCGTGCTCGGCGACGACGAGCGTGCAGCCGTTGACCTCGCTGGCCCGCAGGTCACGCAGCGACCTGCTGCCGTAATAGCGGCGGGTCAGCACCTCCAGCATCGGCACCAGCCCGGCGTCCTTGCGGCCGATGCGCTGCCCCAGCAGCCGCACCAGCGGCTCCGCGCTGGCCACCATGGCCGCGATTCGCTCCGCCCGGTCCGGCGCGTCCGGGTGCTCGTCCAGGTAGCGCAGGTCCTTGCGCACGCTCGCGTAGACCTCGGCCCGGCTGCGGCGCAGCATCGGCTGGGCGAACCAGCGGAAGACGACCGAGCGAGCCAGGTCGGAGACCACCGGGAAGCGCAGCTGGGTGGCGGCGACCAGGTGCTCCAGGGTCAGGCCGGCCCGCTCGCGCAGCGGCTCGCCCGGCGGCGGCTCGGTCAGCCACTGCCGCAGCAGCGCCGTCACCACCGCGACGTCGCCGGCCGCGCGGCGCTGCGCCAGGAAGATCCGGAAGACCGCTTCTTCCAGCTCCGGGGTGCGTTCCAGGTCGCTCACCCCGTAGTGGCGCAGCACCTGGGAGAGGCGGTGCTGGAACGCCTCGGGCAGCCCGGCCCGCTCGGCGTCGAGGCTCTGCAGGTAGGCGTGGAAGTACTCGCGCGGGCTGTGCACCCGGGTGTCGGCCTTGGTTTCGGCGCCCGCCGAGCGGTTGCGGCTCAGCTCCGACAGGTCGGCGAACACCTCGAGCAGCTCGATCTCGCCCGCCAGCGTGCCGCCGTCGCCGGGCCCGGCCTCGGACCGGGCGGCGATGTAGCGATCCAGCACCTGGCGCCCGCCCTGCGGGTCGGCGTCGAAGCCGAGCAACAGCCCGCGCAGGTCGCGCAGCCCGGCCGCGGCCCGGTCGGCCGC
>Ga0335072_10005910_pt1 | contig 17968 bp, 15 predicted proteins | sample Lox_Sample_21_FD_206725 | JGI IMG/M metagenome (GOLD analysis project Ga0335072, IMG submission 206725) | Soil microbial communities from Loxahatchee National Wildlife Refuge, Florida, United States - Lox_Sample_2.1 | ecosystem: Environmental > Terrestrial > Soil > Wetlands | place: USA... | reverse complement strand
GGCGGTGGCGCTCGGGATTAAGGCGATCGAGGCCGGCCATCGCGTGCTCTTCCTCACTCTCGAAACCCTGATTACCCGGCTGCGCCGGGCGCAAGCGGAGAACCGGCTGGAATGGCAGCTCGCGCAAGGGAACTGGGGCGAAGTGTTCGGCGATCAGGTCCTGGCCACCGTCATCCTCGATCGTTTCCTCCACCATTCCAGTACCATCAACATCAAAGGCGAGAGCTTTCGGCTGAAGGAGAAACGCCGTGCCGGACTGCTCAGCCAGCAGGCTACTGAGAATACCGCCGCGCCCGCCCGTGATTCGCCGAAATCATCCATCGGAGGTAGCGCGTAAAATCTCGCGCAACCACGCATCATATCGGGCGCGAGAAACCAAAGAGTTCGCTAAATGAGGGACATCCGTAATCGGCGAAAAAATGACAATTTAGCCCGGCGTTGACAACAGCTGAGCGCATGTGCCGCGATGGAAGGGATCTATTTGCAATGCATCGTTGTAGTCGCTGATGGCGTTGTCGGTTTGCCCGAGTCTAAAGTACGCAAACCCTCTGTCGGAAAATGCAGGGGCGCTGTATGGGTCCAGGGCGATCGCCATATCGCAATCTGCGATCGCCCGTTCATAATCTCCCTTGTACGAATAGATCTGAGCACGACGGCTGTAAGCGTCAGCTTCGTATGGCCCCAATTTGATCGCTTGGCTGCAATCGGCCAGCGCATCGTTATAGTCCCCGCTGAAAGTGTGAGCAAAGCAGCGTGCGCCCCAAGCCTTTGGGTCTCGCGGGTCAACCTTGATGGCCTGATCGCAGTCAGATATTGCTGAACGGGCATCTCGCTTATACGCGTACGCTTCGCAGCGTCTGCCCCATGCTCCAGCATCCTGTGGATCCAGCCGAATCGCCTCCGAAAACTTTGTTATCGCTTCGTTGTAATTTTGGGCCTTCAGCGCTGCCTGGCCCTGTTTAATCAGGTCAGCATCACTAGCCTCTGCCGCGCTTACCTTTGAGCAGAGGATCACCAGAGCAATCAATGCGGCGATTAATGTGACCGTCTTTGAGCGCATCGTTCCAATGTCGGCGATTTGCTGCGTCTGCGCCACCTGGTGCATCTCGTCAAGCTTATTATTTAGACGCTCCAAATTCCTCAATGCCATTTCGATATTCCGGCAGGTTCTCTTTAGATAATCAAAATAGCTCCTTAAACGTGGTTTTTGGTTGCTCCTCTAGCCCTTTATGGTTCGACATAGCCCAGTCCCGCGATTATGCTGGCCTTGCCGGTGTCCGGCGCGACCCTAGTGGCCTCGGTCCGGAATTGAACAATCACCGGCCGAGGCTCGGCGCGACTGCCCATGCATAAACACATCAGCAAGCATTCCGAAACCAAACACTTGGCCGATGACGTTATTCACTATCGGGAATACAAGATTCTGCTCCAGGCTGAGCAATTCACAGGCAAGCGTTCCTTCCTCGAATTCTGGGAAGATGCCAACAAGACCATGCGGAAACTCGGGCTGAAAGTTGAGACCGACCCGCACGCCTTCGATAGCCAGGTCCGTGAAGTCTTGTTCTATGACACGCCCGAGTTCGACCTCTACAACAACCATTTCATCCTGCGCAAACGCACTTTCTACGATCAGGGTTGGCCTCGGCCTGGCCATGAGCTGACCTTCAAGTTCCGCGCGCCTGATCTGGAGGCTGCGGCGGCCGTTGATGTTCGGGCGCAACTAGGTGGTCACGAGGAGATCAAGTTCAAAGAGGAACTACTGCTGGAGCGCGACCGCCTCGGGGGGATGCGCAGCGTGTTCTCTCATGGATGCGTGCTGATCTCACCTGAGATTGAACTCGAACGCGGCATCGAGAACATCGCACGCGCCTTTCCAACTCTCAAGAAGATTGACATAAGCCCTCGAACCAAGCTCGAACTGGTCAATAATGTAGCGGTTGAGGAAGTGCAAAATACCTTCGGTTGGATTCACTTCCACCATCACTTCAAGGGCAAGGCTACTGTTGCGATATGGCGGAGCCGGGCCTTGGAGCGGTCCTTATCCGGCGAATTCGCCTTCCAGTGTAAGTTCGACCGCTTCGAAGAAGTTGATAAGGAAGCTCTCGAACTTTCGGAAGAATTTTATAAGAAGGTTCAGCTGGATTGCGCGGAATGGATTAAGCTCGGTACGACCAAGACCGCGATGGTCTACGGCCTCGGCGAGGGAAACCGGGTCAAAAATCACGAATAAACACTGGCCATTGGGCTAGGTCCGCCCTAGCCCATTAGCGATCGCCTTCATCCGACCATGATTGGCAGGACGCAAGGCGATTGACCCGTTCGATCAGCGCTCCTTTTCCCGCGCTCTCTAATGTCATCGGGCAGCAGGAATCGGCCGTTGGTTTCGAGCAGCCGCTGGCCTAATGAATCCTCGCGCGACCTCTCGATTCCACCGATGCGCGTCTTTACGCGACGGTTCGATTCCGCTCAAATTCGGGGGACACTGCCATCTCGCCTCAGGAGCGACTCTCATGAAAATCGGCTTCTTCGCTATCGGTATCAACAATCTCGCCCGCCCCGACCTGATCACAACGGTCGCCACCAACGCCGAACGTCTCGACTTCGCCACTGTATGGGCGCCCGAACACGTCGTCTTCCTTGAGCGTTTCGCCTCAAAATACCCCTACGCGCGCGGCGCCAGCGTCCCGATTCCCACCACGACGCCATTGCTCAATCCGCTGCTGGCTCTGACCTACGCAGCCGCGCACACGAAACGTATTCGCCTCGCCACCGGCATCTGCCTCGTCCCCGAGTACAACCCGCTGCTCCTCGCAAAGCTCGCCGCGACCCTCGACTATCTCAGCAATGGCCGCTTCGCACTGGGTATAGGCATCGGATGGCTCCAGGAGGAGTTCAAAGCTATGGGCATCCCGTGGGAACGGCGGGCAAAGCGCACTCGTGAATATATCGAAGCGATGCGCGCGCTATGGGGCGACCAAACGAGCTATGCTGGCGAGTTCGTCAATTTCGAAGGCGCGCTAAGCTACCCCAAGCCGATCAAAGGCTCGAAGCTACCGATCCTCGTCGGCGGGCAAACCGAGGCGGCCCTCAAACGCGCAGCCTCTTACGGTACGGGATGGTGTGGTTTCAATCTTACTCCCGCCGAGACGTCCGATGCGGTCGCTCGCTTGCGCACGTTGCTCAAGGAAAACGGGCGGGACCCGCGCGATTTCGAATACATCGTCGCCGCGACTCCGCAGTCTACCCCTGCCGATCTCTCAGCCTATCGTGACGCAGGCGTCGGTCAGGTCGATCTGACGCCCGTCTTCCAGCATCCGCTCACGACCGACGCTGAAATCGTCGAGCTGCTCGAACAACTTGCCCATCAATGGGTCGTGCCGGCCGCTCAACTATGAGCGCGCAACCACTTTTCTGCTAAGCTCCTTCGCGCACGGCACCGTGAGTTTATACAGAGGTGAAACATGGATCGGCTTAAGGGCAAAGTTGCTTTGATTTCAGGAGGGGCGCGTGGGCAGGGCGCGTCCGAGGCGCGGATGTTCGTTGATGAAGGTGCGCGCGTCGTCATCGCCGATGTCCTCGACAACGACGCCTCCGCGCTCGCCGAAGAAATCAATCGCAAGGCCGGTCACAAGGCTGCAATTGCCGTTCATCTCGACGTCACTCGCGGAGCCGATTGGCGTGCCGCCGTCGATACTGCCACACGCGAATTTGGCGGCCTCGACATTCTGGTCAACAACGCCGGCATCCTCAACGTCAAAGGCATCATGGAGACCAGCGAAGAGGAATGGGACGCCATCGTCAGCGTCAACCAGAAAGGCGTATGGCTCGGTATGAAGGCTGCTGTCCCCGCGCTGCGTCATCGCGGCGGCGGCTCCATCGTCAACATCTCCTCGATTTATGGGCTGATTGGTTCCGCCGGTTCAGCCGCCTATCACGGCAGCAAAGGCGCCGTCCGTCTGCTGACGAAAGCCGCCGCAGTCCAGTACGCTCCCGACAAAATTCGCGTCAACTCCGTCCATCCCGGTGTCATCAAAACTCCGATGGTGGATATCTTTGCCGATCAAGAACTCGCCGCGATCGCAAATCTCGCTCCGATGAAGCGTGCGGGTACGCCCGAAGAGGTCGCTTGGGTTGTGCTCTTCCTCGCCACTGACGAAGCCTCATTCGTCACCGGCGCCGAGTATGTAGTCGACGGTGGCTATACCACCGTCTAGTCATTCACCTTTTCGGCAGCTATTCCGTAATTACTTAGTATCGATCCCCGCGGAGGCATTCGCATGAGCAATCCCGCCAAGCCTGCAACCCAAATGCTTTCCGGCCTGAAAGTGCTGGACCTCACTCAGTACCTCGCCGGTCCGACCGTCACCCGCTTCATGGCCGAGATGGGCGCGGAGATCATAAAAGTCGAGCAGGCCCCCGGCGGTGATCCTTCGCGGCTGCTGCCGTTTATTAAGAACGGCCGGAGTGCCTATTTCGTCCAGCAAAATCGTGGCAAGAAAAGCCTCTGTCTCGATTTCTCTAAGCCCGAGACCGTCGATCTGCTTCATTCGCTAGTCACTAAAGTCGACGTCGTCGTCGAAAACTATGGCCCTGGTGTGCTCGAACGCAAGCGCCTCGACTACGCTTCCCTTCGCGCCATCAATCCACGTCTTATCATGGCCTCAATCTCAGCTTTCGGACGTACCGGCCCGCTCTCGCACAAAGTCGGTTATGATCTGATCGCGCAAGCCTTCTCCGGACTGATTTCCGTGACTGGCTATCCCGATCGCCCGCCGGTATTCGTAGGAATGGGTATTGGCGATCAGGGCAGTGGCGTCCACGCCTTTTCCGCGATTGGCTATGCGCTCTACTATCGAGAAAAGACCGGTGTCGGTCAGCATATCGACATCTCAATGGTCGACGCGCTCTTCCATCAACACGAACTGAACGTTCACGCCAATGTCCTGTCGGAAGGGCAATTCTCACCCGGCCGGATGGGCGCGCATCATGCGCTCGTCGCGCCCTGCGGCGTCTTCAAGGGTCCCAGGGGCTACATAGTCATTCTCGTGCTCGATCGCCAATGGCCCTCGATGGCGAAAGCGATGGGCCGCCCTGATCTCATCGACGATCCGCGCTTCGCTACCGGCGCCGAACGCGGCAGGAATCAACGCGAACTTATCAAAATTATCGAGGATTGGATGGCCACTCTCCCCTCCGACGAAGCAGCGCTCCAGATCTTCGAGGAATTCCGTATCGCCGCAGCGCCGGTCGTCACCGTTGCCGAAAGTATCAATCATCCGTATTTCAATGCCCGCAATATGATCCGCAAGGTCAAGGATCCCATCATTGGCGAATTGACTATTCCGGGTTTTCCGCTGAAGTTCTCCGAATTCCCGGACCTTCCGGATATTGAAGCCCCAATGCTCGGGCAGCACGGCGAAGAAGTTCTGCGCGAACATCTCGGCTACACTGATAGCCAACTGGCTGACTTGCGCTCCAAAGGCATCCTCGTGTCGGAAAACCGTTAGGCTCACAGATGGCCTGCCGCTAGGCTTGAGGGGTAAGGAGTAAAAGCTGATGAAGTTCGGCCTACTGTATATTTCTGATTACGACCCCGATCGCTACAAGAGCGCGAGCCACTATTACGGCGAGATCCTCGAGCAGATTCAGTATCAGGAAGAACTCGGCTTCGACGGCGTCTTCTTCGCCGAGCACTACGTCGGCGGCTACGCCTTTCCATCACCGCCAGTCTTTGCTGCTGCGGTCGCTCAACGCACCAAGCGTATTCGCCTCGGGACTGGCGTGACACTGCTGCCGTTGAGTAATCCGATCCGCACTGCCGAAGAGTATGCGATGCTCGACGTACTGAGTAATGGCCGCCTGGACTTCGGCGTCGGCCGTGGCGTCCTCAAAGCGGAATATGAGCTATTCGGTATCGACGAAAGCGAAAGCCAGGGACGCTTTCATGAGTCGCTCGATATCATCATTCGAGCCTGGACGCAGGATAGCGTCACCTACGACGGTAAGTACTACAAGATCAACGACGTCAAAGCGCTGCCAAAGCCGGTCCAGCAGCCTTATCCTCCTGTCTGGACCGCCTGTGCTGTCACACCCGAGAGCTTCACTTGGGCCGGACGTCACGGCTTCAATCCGATGCTCGTTCCCTTTGCCTATCCGAAACACGCAGACCTTCAGAGCAAGTTGAAGCTGTATTGGTCGGCTTTGAAGGAAGCAGGCCATGATCCTTCGACTCGCGAAGTACTTGGTGTCTACCATCTATATGTCGCCGATAGTGACGAAGCCGCGCACGCAACAGCCCGCAAGCATTGGGAGAAATATTGGGGCTTTTTTGCTGCCCTCGATCAAAAAGGCTCCTGGGGCGCGACTGACTATAAGGAATACAAGGGCGGACTTTCGCGGCTGTTTGGCGGCGCCAAGTACGAAGATCTGGATCAGGGCGATTGTATGATTTTCGGTACACCCGAGCGATGTGCGCAGCGCCTCAAGCGCGCGGAGGTCGACTTCGGCTTGACTTACCCAATCTTCGAGGTGAACTTTGGCGGCTTTCCTCACAAGGAAATCATGCAATCCCTGGAAAAATTCGCCAAATACGTAATGCCCAAGTTCAAGTAATTTAAAATTGCAACTATCAAAGGCTGCCGCCATTCTATAGACCCGGCAGCCTTTCTATTTTCTCATCGCGTCCCCAGTGAATGACGTCGGTTCAACTAGAACGTCGGCAGATGCTGGACTTCCTTGTACTTGTAGTACCCGGGACCGACCCCGTACTCCATAATTCCGAAGCCAACATCGTTGCCACAGTGCCATTCAATTAAATGATCGCTGAGTGTGCTTGCGACCTCTAATACCTTTGGGTCGCTCAAATCCCAAACGTCATGCTCCGCGTAGTACTCGCCCTTGCTATCACCGTGATACCAGCCGCGATAGCCACCGTAACCTCCACCCTTCAAATGCCAGCGTGGCTCATGCGTCACGAATGACACTTCCCGGGTTTCGCCGTTCTTGAAATATAGTTGGATGTCGCCGCCCTTGAGCGTCTGTACCAGCCCCGATCCATCCCAGCGAAACTCCTGTTCGGTGCGATCGAGCAACCAACCCGGATCCGCAGCCGCACCGAACGGATTCGCCCTCTCACCGCTGAGATAACTGTATTTGTTGGAGCCGCGCTCGACGAATCGCCAATGCAGCGCATAGTCATTGAATTGCGCTACTGACCAGCTAAATAAGAATGGCGCGAACGTAGTTTTTGTTGCATCCGACGCATCGGTCCGCAGCGCCCGCCGCGTGCCCCATGAGCGATCACGATGGCCCCACCAGGCATCAGTGCTCAACTCGATTGTCTTGCCTGGAAGGTAGATTTGCCCACGCGCCCGGCCCACTTGGTCGAAGCGCTTGATGTCCTGTACTACCTTTCCCCCGCTCTGCCGGAAATCGTGCTCTTCCTCATGCGGATTCATTGACGCAATCCACTCGACATCCAGATGCATCCCAGAAGGATTATCATCGAGCTTCAGCCGGAAACGCCTGAGTCCTTCGAGTAGCTCCACGGACAACGGGCCGATCTTCACTTCGTCGATCTTCGGACGCAGAGTGCGCGACGCGCGGAAGTTGTACTGTTTCCCCTTATGCCAGACCGTCGCGAAGCCGTCCTGCACGTTCTTGTTCAGATACTGTCCAACGCCAAAGCCGAGCATCGTATCTTTGTCGCGCACGTCGTAGATACTCACATAAATACGCTCAGTCCACTCCGGACTGTCTGTATGAGCATGATCTAGGGTGGCAGGGAGCTGATGGCACATGCGCTCGTCAAATGAACTCAGCATTACTTCTCTCCGTTATCGTGCGTATCGGCGAACGCCCACATTTCGCTAATCAGAATCCCAACGCTTTGGCCGCCATATCCAGAACGACCGGCACTGAATAGGTCGTGCGCGCCAGCCGCAAATCCTTGTTCCGTCCATCGGCGAACAGGCCCGACGCGCTTAGCCAGAACGCGGTACTGCGCATCATATATAAGATGTCGTAATAGCGGCAAACCTCGAAGTCGATAGTCAGTCCGGTCAGTTGCTGATAATAGTCAATGAAGAAATCTCTCTCCACCAGGCACGACAGCAGCGGTGAGCTCTCGCGATTGAGATCCGAAAGCACGTAAGCCACATCATACATCGGATCGCCAATCACTTGCAGTTCCCAATCGATTATCGCCGCGATCGCGTCGTTATTGACGATCAAATTCCCCGTCCGATATGCGCCATGTACGAATGCCAGCCGCTGCGCCACGGGTGCGTTCGCCTTCAGCCACATCAACAGTTCCGTCAGCACCGGCTCGGGCTTGCGCGCCGATTCATCGATCAAACGTTCCCATTTGGCTATTTCGCGCAGCGCAAAATCATTGCCAGGTCTGGGCACTCCGAGGAAATGCAGTCCGGCCGCCTTCCAGTCTAGATTGTGGAGTGACGCCAGCGCCTCGATAAAACTCTTCGGCAGCTTCCCGCGTTTGGCCGCCTCGGCATAAAATTGCTTGCCCGCCCGTGACCACGGATTTGGCACGTCGCCCTCTATCTTCTCCATCACGAAGAACGGCCCGCCCAGCAGCGACGGATCTTCCTCATACCAATAGGCCTTTGGCGTCGGTGCGGGCGTTGCCTCTAGTGCTTTCAGCACGTCGTAATGCTCGCGCAGGCTCGAAAGCTCACGCAGTAGGCCAACCCCTGGATCTTTGCGTAAGCAGAAACCCAGCCGCATCGTCCGACCATTCTCGTGCCAGTTCCCGTAAAAAATATGTATCTCGTGCGACCATCCGCCGGGCGAATGCACCCAGTCGGTCAACTCCAGGTCGCGAGCAGCCGGAATTTTGCCTTTTAGATAGTCGCGGATCTTTTCCTGCACCGATTTGTCAGCGGCCATCCTCTAATCCTCCGCCTTGCCGGCGATTTTAAGTTCCTGATCGAGTAGTTGGCGCAATGCTTGGCGGATGCGCCGGTTGGCAATTCCAAACGCCTCTTCACCCATCGCCTGACGATTCTGGTAAAGCCGCTCGATCAGTTCGCACAATGCGGCTTCAGTTTCCGCATTCGGCGCTCCCAGACTTTTCGCCTCTGGCAACCGCATCAAGTCATGAAACAGCGCGTGCAGCGCTGCCTGCTTCTCCTTGGCGATATCCGCGCGTTCGTCCACCTGGCGCGCCACGAACTCAAGCACCACCGCCGCCATATACGCCTGCGACTTCTGAAATGGCTCCGTGACCGCCGGCGCGATAACATTCCGCAACGAACTCACCACTTCAGCAATTAACTGCTTGGCCGGTATCATCTCTATAACCTGTCCATCCTCGCGCGGTTCCGGTCGGCCAATCTGAGCGCCGCCGCTAGCCCACGCAGCATATAACGATAGCCGCGTCATTTCTAATTGCGAACGATCTCGTTTTTCACGGTCATACGCGAAGAGCAACGGCATCTCGAAATGACAAAAATGCGCACGATGTCAACTTGACAACGAGGTAGGGCGATGAAACAGTTGCATCTCTTAGGCGCTCATACCATTAAGTGGCTCTGTTCACAGGGCGCCGCAGAGAAAATCATTTCAGAGGGGAGCCTATGCGCGCTGCGTACGACGCCGTGGTCATCGGTTCAGGGTTCGGAGGCTCGGTGGCAGCCTGCCGCCTCGCTCAGGCGGGCTTTTCTGTGGGCGTCTTCGAGCGCGGCCGCAGTTACGAGAATAATTCATTCCCGCGCAACTGGAACGATCCGGCCGACGGCTGGCTATGGAGCAACGGCCAAGGGCTATTCGACGTAAAGCCGTTCGAGGAGATGACGGTCGTTCAATGTGCTGGCCTCGGTGGGGGATCGCTCATCTATGCGAACGTTCACCTGCGCGCCCCAGCCGAATTGTTCGCCAATGGATGGCCGCGCGGCTACACTCGCGAGGCGCTCGATCCCTACTACGACTTGGTAGCCTACATGCTCGACATCAATTCGATCGAAAAGTCGTCTCATCTTGATATGCCTGCCAAGACCAGGCTGATGAAGGATGTCGCGAGCAAACTCAATCGGTCGGAACAGTTCTGTTACCCGAACATAGCCGTCAGTTTTGGGCCGCCCGAAGTTGAACAGCGCAATAAGTTCGGTGCCATGCAGCAGGGATGTAGATATTGTGCCGAATGCGACATCGGATGTAATTATCACGCGAAGAATACACTTGATCTGAATTACTTGACTGTCGCTCGAAGCGCGACCGCCGAGATTGCTACTCAATGCGAGGTCATCTCGATCGAGCCAATCCTTGATGGCGAGCACAAGTACAATGTCAACTTCAAGGATCATGCGAACGGCGGACGAACCGAGAAAGTAAAGTCGAAGTATGTATTTGTCTGTGCGGGTGCAGTGAACTCCACTGAACTCCTGCTTCGTTGCCGTGATGTGTATCGTACCCTTCCCAACCTCAGTGTTCGCCTGGGGTATGATTATTCTGGCAACGGCGATTTTCTCGCGTTCGCATTTAGCACCGAAAGCCCTTTCAAGCCATCAGAGGGGCCGACCATTACGACCGGCATTGTCTATAGCTTCGACAACTGGTTTATCTTTGAAGAAGGCGGATATCCAAAGGAAATCGGCGGCCTCCTACAGCTTCTGAATCCTAAGCTGCGACTGTTCCGCGAGTCTGAGATACTCACTCGCGATGCATTCCACAACGCTTTCCACTCCAAGTCATCAGGCAAAGCTGGTTTCCCGGATCCAAAATCCGATAACACCGCAATCTTCCTGGCGATGGGCCGCGATTTGGCGAATGGTGTGATCGGGCTGCATTCGTTCTCCAAAGACCTGAAAATCAAATGGGACACGCCGTCGAATCTTCCTCTCTATTCCGCAGAGCAGAGATTCTCGACCGACGTGGCTGAAGCTATGGGCGGGAATGTTGCGCTTAATCCTCTCTGGCGCCTATTCCATGTTCCGGTTTCGGTCCACAATCTCGGCGGATGTTTGATGGCCGATTCTCCGGACTCGGGCGTAACCGATGCCAACGGCGAAGTTTTCGGATATCCGAATCTCTTTGTACTCGACGGCGCGATTCTGCCGAAAGCTACAGGCGTGAATCCGTCGCACACCATCGCCGCGGTCGCAGAACGGAATATCGAGCAAGCCATTCGCCGGCTCAAGTCGGATAGCAACTGGCGGGCTCCGGACTCAGTTCACGCCGTTCCGATTATTGATCCGCTTACTTCGATAGCTATCCCATCAGGAGGAACTTTGCCTACCAAGACACCCACTATCGGCATCGCTTTTACCGAAACGATGAAAGGCTATATCGCAAAAGCATGGACACCGCCAAATGATTATTCTGCCGCGGACAAAGCCGGGCAGAAATCCAATTCGCGTGTACAGTTTACGCTAACGATCACGATGCCCGACCTGGACTCGTTCCTGGCCGACCCGCAGCATCCCGGAAAGGCTGTCGGCACAGTCATCGTCGATGGGTTCACGCCTCCAGCAGGAGTGCCAGTAACCGAAGGGTTATTCAATCTCTTTGTTAACGGTGATGAATTCTATCAGCGGCGCATGCTCTATGCGCTCCCATTCATCGGTAGCGACGGCAAGCCATATTTGCTTGACGGCTTCAAGGACGTGAGAGACGACGGTCATTTCGACGTATGGGGAGCAACCAGCACGCTCTACACTGTCATTCGGGAAGGTCATACGCGCGAGGGCGCAATCGTTGCGACAGGTATTATGAAGATTCTCATTCCAGACTTTCTTCATCAGCTGACGACCTTCAATGCGCCCGGCGCGACCACCCTCGCGCAGAAAACCAGCGCGCTCACGCGCTTCGGCGAGAGCTTCTTTGGGAGCCTATGGGACGTCTTCGTTCGCCCTCACTTTGAATAATTGCGCTGCGAACGGCGGAGCGATTACCACATGCGAGTGTTAATCAGCAGAGGACCTCTTCGATGAATATTCCGGCTACCGAGAACTACACGTTCAATGCGCCCGATGGTGTCGAGAATCGGCTTACCCGTTACCGTGGCGGTGCGAAAGGCCCGGTGATGGTTGTGCATGGTGCGGCCGTGTGGAGCGGAATGTTCTCGCTTTCAACAATTGACGAGAACTTCACTTCATACCTCGTGAAAAATGGCTACGACGTCTGGCTACTCGATTGGCGCGCCAGCATCAAGCTTCCGCTCCGCCAGTTCACATTGGACGAGGCCGCTGAAAACGACTTTCCGGCGGCGATTCGTTTTATCATGGAGCACACCCGATCAGATTCGATCCAGGCGGTAGTTCATTGCGCGGGCGCCAGCGCCTTCTTCATGACGCTTGCGTCCGGACTCGCCCCCGGCGTCCGCTGTGTTGCATGTTCACAGATAGCGCTCCATTACAAAGTACCCTCAGCAATGGAGACCAAGTGCCTGCTGCATCTCGACGTAATATTGAAATTGATGGGTCTTGACTATCTTTCCTGCACTGACGAGCCAGAGCATCCACATTTTCAAACTATGCTTACCGACTTTGTGAATCTCGTCCATCACGAATGTACCAGCCCAATCTGCCATCGGATAACGTTTCTCTTCGGCCATCTCTATCGCCACGACAAGCTCAACGCGGCAACCCATGAACACCTCGCCGATCAATTCGGCAAATGCAATATTACGGCGTTCCGCCATCTCGCTCAGATCATTCGGCACGGATCGGCGCAGAAATACGACTATGGCTATGTCGAGAATCTCAAGCGCTACGGGGCGGCTGAGCCTCGGAGCTATCTGAAGCCTGAGCATCTTCGCATTCCGATAACTTTTGTTTCTGGTGAATTGAATCGGACTTACTTGCCCGCATCGACTGAAGAAACCTTCGATTGGCTAACAGCGCATAATGAGCCGGCACTCTACAAGCGCTACGTCGTTCCCGATTACGGACACATCGACAACTTTATGGGGTATCGCGCGAATATAGACTCTTATCCACTTTTTCTCGAACAACTGGAAGCTTGCCCGGCTTGAGGAATCGGGCCCGCTGAAGTATACGGAAGGAATTATTTGCACGGGAGATATTCTATGTCCGTACGTATTCAGCCGATGATCTGTGGCTGGCTGGAAGTCGATACCAAGTTTATCCTGCAGGATCAGCCGGGCCGGGTAAAGCTGCCGATACCGAGCTTTTTGATTGAGCATCCGAAGGGACGCGCGATTTTTGACTCGGGACTCCACCGCGAGCTGCAAAAAGGTTCTGAGCGGCTCGGAGGTCTGGGCAGAGCATTCAAGGTCTATTACAAAGCAGGCCAGGATCTCGCAGCTCAGCTAGAAGCGCGGCAGATCGCGCCGGAGCGAATTGACTATTTGATCAACTCGCATTTGCATTTCGATCACGTCGGCGGAAATGCCGATCTGCCGAACGCCAAACTGATTTTGCAAAGGCGTGAATGGGAGGCGGCAGGCGACCCGGAACTTGCTAAACGTAATGGCTATAACCGAGCAGACTTCGACCTCGGGCAGCAGCTTCAGTTGATTGACGGCGAGCACGACCTCTTCGGCGATGGCAGCGTGATGTGCATTCCAACTTACGGCCATACTGCAGGCCATCAGTCGCTGGGCGTGCGCACCGCTAACGGCGAGGAGGTGCTGACGGCAGACTCGTGCTACATGCGCAAGGTTCTCGACGAGATGGTCCTGCCCCCCTTCGCGCATAGCTACGATGACATGCGCAAAGTGATCGAGCGGTTCCGGGCGATGGAACGGGCGGGTGCGCGGCTCATTTTCGGGCACGATGCGGCGCAATGGCGAGAAGATGGGAGCCCGGCGGCGGCGTTGTAAGGAGAGTCCCTGCTCCGGTAAATTCGATCGAGATCTGCAACGGATGTTTCACGTGAAACACCCGTTACAGACTGCCTGTTCTATTTTGACGTGATTTTAGATCGTGTTGGGGAAGAATTTCACCCAAGGCATCCGCGTTTTAACTGCGATTACTTAGCGCTTAGTCCCCCAAAAAGACCTGATTGACGGGCGAGGTCATGAATTCCAAATACTTTTGCTGAGCGGTTTCTTCCTCAAGATATTCGGCGCGTTGACGCTTTAGCTGGTGCAACCGGAGGTAGTCGGCTTCGTCGCCAGCATAGACACATTGGCAAACGTAGGGATCGGAGAACCAGAAGAGCAATTTGCCCTTATACTCAAAATAATGAAGCTTAAGTGGTGTAAGACTACTCAGAGCTTCGCGGCGATCGGTCGTATCGGCGGGAACGATTCGGAAACCGGCCTGAGTGAGAAGCGGGTCAAAGCTTTGGGCGCGCTGAGTCCCAGTCTCGGAACAGCCCGCGATAACGCACAGGAGAAGAATAGTGGGGAACAGTCCAATTCGTTTCAATTTGTTTGAACCCTCTAACCATATCTAATGTTCATCAGACTGAGAGTAAACAACTATTGGCTGCTGCGCTTTCTGAGCTCGTGGTTGGCGTTTCTTCCTAATGGGAGCTTTTCGGGTGACTTCTTTAGCTGCATGGCCTTTTTGAGCTAAGTCCCACGAAGATAGTATGAGGTTCTATGCAAGCGCGGCCATATCTAATCGGCGCTGCATAGAAATCCTGAATGGCCGGTCGCAGTATTACTGGATCAAGTCGAAGCGAGCTTCCCAAATTACACAATGGTGCCATGACTCACCGGTTTGGAACTATGACACGAGAAGCGTCACTCACCCCCGGCAGTTCGTACGATAAGGGATTACGGGTCTCTGCAAGGGCGAATGACCAAAAGGAATCTCAGGCCCTCTTTATAGCGCCACGCGCCTAGATCGGAATTGGTAAAAGTAAACAGCAGTTGAAACTATGAAACCGGTGGACTCATGCGGTTGCGATAGCAATCCTGACCTATCTGGCGACCACCCTTGGGTCTTCAATGTTGCAGCGGCTAACCGAGCATTTCCTTTGAATTGGCGACGTCGGTGCGTTCGCTCGCGAACAACTACGACCTCTCGGTTCTCTCGGGGCACGGCTTCGGCCAGAGAATCGGGCATACCCGAACTTGGCGCCACGCTAGTCTAGAGAGTCGGCAGAGAGATGAACGAGGATGCTAAATGCATCGCTCGCGGATTCCCGATATCTGACCACGGGACATCTACGGTCCCACGACCGTTTTTGATTATGAGAGGATTGCTGGAGCGGGCGACCGGGATCGAACCGGCGACGTCCAGCTTGGAAAGGGCGCCGACGCGGGAGGGCCAGGGAGACCCGAGGATGAAAATCCTTGAACTAAAAGGATTTTCTAATTTTCGATTTCCCGCCTTTGACCCGGATTTTCGCTCCTTTCCCGGCAACTTTGGCAGAAATTTGCCAGAAAATCTTCCCTTCAGAGGCGAGCCTGATTCGACGAAGACAAACCTCCTAATGACGTCCAGCTTCGGACGCGCGAGCGCGAACTACTCAGCTTCGCAACCGGACGTTTGCCAGAAAGTTGCCTGAATCGAATCGTTCAATTCGTCTCGATGGCTCAGCGATATCCGTGATCAGGGCCGCGCATTTTCCGCCAACTCGGTTTTGCAACTCCGAGCTCCCGTCAAGCTCACTCGCCACGAAGTACTGTGGTCTGTAGAGTTCTGAATGCCTCAGGGGGTTGAATCGCAATGCCGGACTATTTCATCATCCGCTCTACCACTGATCCGAATGCAAAGCCGTGGATATTGAGCGAAGTCGAGTCTGGCAGGCTTCGCCAAGGCTGGTTCGCAGCAAAAGGCACCGATCTCGTTGCTGGCAAGGGGGCGATCATCAGCCGGAGTATCTGGACTAAAAAATTTCAACAAATTGTACGCAGCCGAGTTCCGAAACCTACGATTCGAATGTCTAAGAGCAAGGCCGCAGAGAGCGCAAAACTCAGGTCTATCGAATTTGCTCGCGATAAGTACGACGACTTCACGAAAATGCTCGATATCTCTGAGGGCACGCGCATAGTGCTGCCCAAACTCGATGGTCAAGGTCGCGAAGAAGGGTTCGTCATCGCGAGAGCGGCCAGGGCAAGGTCACGTCTTGGGCCGAGGCGCGGTTGCTACATCTTCGACACAAAGACGAACACACCGCACAACGACTACCGGCACGTAGTGGTGGTAGACCCAGACAGCGTGCGCGTTATCCCTGCGCGTCTTTCAAAGGTATCGCAGCGAGTCCACGACGCGCTTGGGAGGGGCCGACGGCACCCCGTTATTCACAGTAGAGACGATCGATTCAACCGCGATATCGAGAGTCTCTATACTTCCTCGTCACCTGTTTCCAAAGCTCACCTGCCTCCTGCCCCGAGCAGCGCCGAAGAGAATCAGGCGAGAGAGCGGATCGAAGCGGAAATTATGCGACGTCGCGGACAGCCAAAGTTTCGCCAAGATCTGCTCGATGCGTACGGCCGACGCTGCGCCATTTGTAGCTGTGATGCCGAAGCCGCGTTGGAGGCAGCACATGTTCGCACGTACAAACGCGCGGACGTAAACCATGTCCGAAATGGAATCTTGCTTCGGGCCGATCTGCAGACGCTGTTCGATTTGGGTCTAATTGCTGTACGTACATCGACATGGACGGTCACGGTTGCGGCCGAGCTTGAGGGTACGGCGTATGAATCCCTCGACGGCAAACGCGTGAGATTACCGGCGAACAAAGCGGTCTGGCCGAAGCAAGCACTCGATCATCATCACCAGAAGGTCTTCAATCCGTAGCAATCCGTTCGAAACTCCTACGGTCCGCGAGTCCATTCTGCGCGAAGGAACTCTGGCTGTCAGGCGTCATGTGAAAATCCCCCCTCAGATATCAATTGAAACTCCCCCCTCCCGCAGAACGATAGGAGACGGGAGCAATGGAAGAGGAACGGGAACAGGTAGTTTCTTCGCCGACCGAAGTGAGATCGGCGGAGGAACGGATGCTGGAGGTGGACCTGGTACAGGAGATGGTCGCGCGGCAAGAGCGGGGTGAAGGAATCAAGCGGATTGCGCGCGAGCTCGGGGTTGATCGCAAGACGGTCAAGCGCTGGCTTAAGCTGGGCGCATGGCAACCGCGGCAACCGCAGAGGCGGGAGCGTCAAATGGACCGCTTCGCCGAGTTTATCGAGCGGAGCACGCCGGAAGCGGGCTTCAACGGCGTCGTGCTTTACCGCGAGCTGCGGGGTTTGGGTTTCACCGGCGGCCTGATGCAGGTGTAGCGTTTCGTCAGGCCGTATCGCGAGCAGCGCCGCTGGTCGGAGTTGGCGACGGTGCGCTTCGAGACCGGGCCGGGCGAACAGGCTCAAGTCGATTACGGCCAGCTCCGGGTCTGGATCGGCGCACAGCCAGAGAAGGTTCATCTGTTCGTGATGACGCTCGGCTATTCGCGCCGGCTGTATGCCCACGCTTATCGCCACGAGCGGTTGACGACTCTGCTCGACGGTCATGAGCGCGCTTTTCGCTGGTTTGGCGGGGTGACTCTGACTTGTCTTTACGATAATCCGCGCAACCTGGTGCTGGGCCGGCGCGAGCACAAGGTGCTGTGGCATCCGCAGTTCGAGGACTTGGCCCGCTATTACGGCTTTGCCCCGCGCGCCTGCCAACCGTATCGGGCCCGTACCAAGGCAAGGTCGAAAGCGGCGTCAAGTATGTCAAACGCAACGGGCTCGCGGGCCGGCGCTTCACCTCATGGGAGGATCTCAACGATTGGCTGGAACGCTGGAGCGTCGAGGTCGCCGATAGGCGGATTCACGGGACGACTTACGAACGGCCGGCGGATCGCTTTGCCGGCGAACAACTTACGCCGCTCGGAACGCGGCTGCCGTATCGTTACGAGCGGGTCCAGCAGCGCCGGGTCGCCAATGATGCCCTGGTAACGGTGGGCGCGGCGCGCTACTCGGTACCCGCCGCCTACGCCGGCCAGACCGTCAGCGTGCACGAAGGCCTCGGGCACTACGAGTTCTTTCATCATGACCGCCTGATCGCGTGCCACCAAAAGGCCGCGCGTCACAGCATGGTAATGGACCCGGCGC
>Ga0335072_10005909_pt1 | contig 17969 bp, 15 predicted proteins | sample Lox_Sample_21_FD_206725 | JGI IMG/M metagenome (GOLD analysis project Ga0335072, IMG submission 206725) | Soil microbial communities from Loxahatchee National Wildlife Refuge, Florida, United States - Lox_Sample_2.1 | ecosystem: Environmental > Terrestrial > Soil > Wetlands | place: USA... | reverse complement strand
CTTGCCATTCAGGCCGCCGTCGCCATCGAGAATGCGCGCTACCACGAGCGCACCCTGGACATGGAGCGCGTGAAGCAGGACCTGGCCTCGGCGCGTGACATCCAGCGGAGTATGCTCCCGCAGGCCATTCCGGATATTCCCGGCTATAGCATCGCCATCCGCTCGCAGACCTGTTACGAGGTGGGCGGCGATTATCTGGATATTCTCGCCCTGCCGTCGGGCGATCTCATGCTGGTGGTCGCCGATGTGGCCGGCAAAGGACTGGCATCCGCTCTAGTGGGCAGCTCGTTCCGGTCGGCCTTTCGGGCGATTGCGCAGTCGGGCATGCCCCTGGCCGAAATGGCCTCTCATCTGAACGGACTGCATTTCGCCGAAGGGGAACAATCGCAGCGCCGCTATGTCACCGCCATCTTTCTCCGGCTCAACCCTAAAACGCATACGCTTGAAATCGTCAACGCCGGGCACAATCCTGGCTTCCTTCTCAATGGAGGGCATAAGCCGGTAATGATCGAGGCCAGCGGAACCCCGATTGGCATGCTGCCGGTCTGCAGCTATGCTGCAGAAAAATATGTATTGGCGGAGAAGGCGAAGCTGCTACTCTACACTGACGGCATGACTGAAGTCTTCCGCGGATCGGAGGAATTCGGCCAGGAACGCCTGCTGCAGGCATTTCGTGCTTGCAACGGCCATGATGCAAAGGCTATGTTGGACTCGTTATGGCAAACGCTGGACGCATTTTCAAGCCAGGAATCCCTGAGTGACGATATGACCGCCCTGATAGTCGGGAGAAAGCCATGAGGGGAATGAGGTGACGGATACGACCACAAACAGCATTGAATTGCGTCTGCCATCACGCCTGGGCTATGAAAAAGTCGCCATGGGCACCGCCGCGAGCGTTGCCAAGCTCATGGGCTTTGCCGCGGAACGCGTCGAAGACCTGAAAACCGCCGTTGCTGAAGCCTGCATCAACGCAATGGAGCACGGCAACAAGCTCGACGAGTCCCTCACCGTCGGCGTCATTCTTTCCATGGATTCCACCGCATTGGAGGTAAAGGTCCTGGATGCCGGCGCCGGACCCCAAAGTGGCGTTCATCGGCCAGATATCGACAAAAAAATGCATGGTGAGGAAGCCAGCCGGGGTATGGGGATGTTTCTTATCCAGTCGCTGGTGGACAAGGCAGAGTGGGTCAGCTCTCCGCCCAGCGGAAGCTACGTGCGCCTTGTCATACTCGTAGACAAAGTGAAGGATTGAAGGAGAGGGCATGGAGGAGACGGGTACTCGAGTGAAAATGGAAGAGGTCAACTGCTCGGGCGGCACAGTGACTGTGTTGCGGTTTTCTGGTGACATCACCAGTGCGTCTGAAACTGCCATTCTTGGCACCTACCACGGTCTCTCCCCGGATACTGCAAAGCGTATTCTTTTGGACTTCTCCAAAGTCGAATACATCAATTCGAGCGGCATCGCGCTCATCATCCAGTTGATGTACGCCGCCGGCAGAAACAACCAGGCAATTCAGACATTTGGCCTGACCCCCCACTTTCAGAAAGTCTTCACCATGGTGGGCATCACGAAATACACCCGCCTGCACCCGGACGAAGCCACGGCATGCGCCGCTTTCGCCGCATAGCCCATATGACTCAGATCGCAGTCCCTTAGCAGCTCATGTGTCTACGGTTCCTCTCGCTCGCCATTGCCGCCGCCACCCTATTCTCCCTTCACTGCCTGAACGCTCAAACCCAGAATCCCCAGCTACAAGCAATAGCCGCACAGCATCCCCCCAGCCCTGCCGCAAAGGATGGAGTCGGCGACTCCCTTGAGTCCACGCCCCCATTGGCGAACCTCTCCCCGGCCTTGAAACGCTCCGCTGTCGCCGCAGCCATGCGCAAGGTAGGCGACTGGCAACTGGAGCGGGCCAGGCCTTACTTCAGCCGTGACTGGACCTTCGCCGCTCTTTATGCCGGTTATATGGCCGCCGCCCATGCCCTGCCTGAGCCACGTTACGAGACGGCGATGCTCAACATGGGCAATCAATTCAACTGGACGACCGGTCCCCGCAAGGTCCACGCCGACGACCAGGCCGTGGCCCAGACCTACCTCGGCCTTTACATCGATTACCACCAGCCGCGCATGATCCTTCCCACCGAGGAACAGTTCAACGCGCTGATGACGCAGCCCGACAATCCCTCCAAACCCCTCTGGTGGTGGTGCGACGCCCTCTTCATGGCCCCACCCGTCTGGGCGCGGCTCTATGGCGCAACCAGCAATCTCGACTATCTCAATTACATGGACCACGAGTGGTGGATTACCTCCAATCTGCTCTACGACCCGCAGGAACATCTCTTCTTTCGTGATGCAACCTTCCTCAACAAGCACGAAGCGAACGGCGAAAAGCTCTTCTGGTCACGCGGCAACGGGTGGGTCATGGCCGGCCTGGCTCGAGTTCTGGAGCAGATGCCCAACGACTATCCCACCCGCCAGAAATACATCGACCAGTTCCAGCAGATGGCCGAGCGTGTGGCTCAGCTCCAGGGAGCCGACGGTCTCTGGCATCCGGGGCTGCTCGACGCGCAAGCCTATCCCCTGCCCGAAGTCTCCGGATCGGCGTTCTTCGTCTACGCGATGGCCTGGGGCATCAATCACCACTTTCTCAAGCGCTCTACGTACCTTCCAGTCGTGGCAAAAGGTTGGCAGGGCCTGCTCCAGCACGTCTATGACGATGGCCGCCTGGGCTGCATTCAGCCCATCGGATCGGCCCCTGGGGTCTACTCGCCCACATCCAGCTACGTCTACGGAGTCGGCGCTTTCCTGCTCGCCGGCTCTGAGGTCATGGAGCTGTCGAAAAAGAAATGATCCCCGAAGAAATAATTCCGGTGGTCCTCGACGCTGCTCCTCGCTGCCCCGTACACTGATGTCGGTCTCCGCAAAAATATGGAAGCAGAAGAAGTACAGGAATTAGCCGAACAGCAGGAAAAGGCCCGCGAAAACAGCCTGCGCCCGGTCAGCTTCACCATGAGCCTGCTGGCTGTGCTGGTCGCGGTCACCACCGTGCTCGGCCATCGCACCCATACTGAGGCCGTGCTGGAACAGGCCCGCGCCACCGACCAGTGGAATCTGTATCAGGCCAAGAAGATTCGCCAGTACAATACCCAGCTCACCATCGATCTGCTCAGTAATCTGCCCGTCGCTGACACCGCCTCTGCGCAAAAAGTCACCGACGCTTACAAAGCACATCTGGCCAAGTGGAACGACGATCTGAACGAGGAATCCGCCAAAGCCACCGAACTTGAAGCCGAGGTCCGCAAGTCCGAGCGCCACGCCGATCGCTTCGACCTTGGTGAAGCGCTGCTCGAGATCGGCCTGGTCATCACCTCCATCACATTGCTCACGCGGCTGCGCGCCTATTGGTATCTGGGCATGGTCTTCGGCGCAGCAGGATTGGTCATCGCCGCCTGGGCTTTTCTCATTCACTGACCGAAACCGCAGAACCGCCTTCTGTGAAAGGACACCGCATGTCTCGCCTGCTCCGCCGCCTCGCCCTTCTCACCGCACTTACCGTCTGTCTCGCGCCATGGCCACGGGCGCTCCAGGCGCAGGAACCAAAAACGTCGGACCAGGGCATCACGCCCGTCATTACCGTTGACAACGCACCGAATGCTCCGCGGCAGATGAGCAAACATTATGTCGTGCTCGTCTCGCTCGACGGCTTTCGCTATGACTATCCGAAGATATACGGCGCAAGGCACCTCATGGCCATCGGGGTGCGAGGTGCCAGCGCCCCCGACGGCATGATCCCTGCCTACCCCTCCCTCACCTTCCCCAATCACTACACCCTCGTCACCGGGCTCTATCCCGAACACACCGGCATCGTGGCCAACTCTTTCTATGATCCCGCCCGCAAGCAGATCTACTCCTACCGCGACCAGAAAACCGTCACCGACGGCTCCTGGTATGGAGGCACTCCCCTCTGGTCGCTGGCCGAACAACAGGGCATGCGTACCGCCTGCTTCTTCTGGCCGGGATCGGAAGCCAAGATCGCCGGAGAACGCCCCAGCTACTACCTCCACTACACCAATGATTATCCCGACGATAAGCGCATCGACAAGGTCATCGAATGGCTCAAGCTACCGCCCGCGCAGCGACCGCACTTCATCACGCTCTATTACCCCAACGTCGATCATCAGGGTCATCTCCACGGACCGGACAGCCCGCAGGTGCGCGACGCGGTCCGCCACGTCGACGATCTGATGGGACAGCTTGAAGAAAAACTCAACGCCCTCCACCTGCCCATCGACCTCATCATCGTGGCCGACCACGGCATGGCGCGCGTTCAGGGCGACTGGATCACTCTCGACAAATATGCCGACCTCGACGACTTCACCACCGTCGGCTCACTGCTCTATCCCAACAGCGAAGCCGATGCAGAACACGCCTACCAGCAACTCAAGGCCGCCCACGCCGGCTTCAAGGCCTACCGCCGCGCCAACATCCCGGCCGAGCTGCACTACAACAGCAATCCCCGTGAGGGCGATCCGGTCATCGTGCCGCAGGGTCCCTTTCTTATTCGCGCCAAAGCGCCGGCTCCCGGCGACCATGCCCCATTCACGCCCGTCGGCGAGCACGGCTACAATCCTTTTCAAATGACTTCCATGCGCGCCATCTTTTTTGCCGAAGGACCGGACATCCGCCCCGGAACCAAACTCAAGCCCTTTGAGAACGTCAACGTCTTCCCCTTTATCGTGAAGATCCTCGGGCTCGAAAGCCCCAAAGTTGATGGCAGCCCCAACATTCTCTCCAATGCCCTCCGGGGCCAGGCGGCACAATAAGGGAATGGCATTTTTCCTTGGACTCGACGCAGGCGGCACCAAAACCACAGCCGCATTAGGAGACGAAACCAACGTTCTGGCGCGCGCCACCGGCGGCAGCATCAAGCCGCTGCGCGTGAGCCTGGAGCAGGCGCAGGAGAACCTTGCCGCCCTGCTCGCCGATATCGCCAAAAAAAGTGGCACAAGCCTCAGGCAGGTCGCCGCATCCTGCGTAGGCACCGCTGGCCTGCGCCTGCCGCAAACCGATGGCTGGATGCGGCAGATTATCTCCCACTGTGTCAGCGGTCCGATTGATGTCTGTGGCGACGAAGAGATTGCGCTCGACGCAGCCTTTCCCGGCGGAGCGGGCGTCCTCGTCATTGCCGGAACCGGCTCCAATACTTTGGGCCGCACCAGCACCGGCAAGCTTTTCACGGTCGGCGGATGGGGTCCGGCACTCGGCGATCAGGGCTCCGGCTACTGGATCGGGCATCAGGCATTGCGCGCTGCCCTTCGCGCAAAAGACTTCGAACAGCCCACGCGAATTCTCGAGCGCGTCGTCGCATTCTGGAGCGCACCCAGCCTCGCCGAAGTCATCAACATCGCCCATGCGGCCGCGGATTTTTCGCAGCTCGCTCCGATCATCGTGAAGTGCGCGGAAGAGGGCGACGCCGTAGCCTTGGACGTCCTCGAACTCGGCGGACGCCTGCTCGGCGAAGACGCCTGTGAAGCATTCCGCCAGGTGCGCCGGTTCGAGCCAGAACAGCCCATGCCCGGCATCGCCTTTATCGGCGGCATCCTCGACAAAGTGGCCTTCGTGCGCGAGAGCATGATCGATACCATCCACCGCACCCTACCAACTGTAAAAATTCTTCCCGAACCTGTCGACGCCGTCTCCGGAGCGCTCTGGCGCGCCCGGCATCTCACTTGACTCCGGCATAGCTCAGGAGCAAAAATGCCCCCGTCGCGTGCCTCGCGCGTTTCCCGTTCTCAAATTCTCTCTGAAACGCTTCCAAACCCACGCTCACATATTTCTGAGGCACCGACAATCCAAGCTAGGAGATAGTCATGAGTACAGCTACGCACGCCGCTTCCATCCCCGCTGCCATGCCCGACATGGATAAACTGCATGTTTTTCTGGGACAGTTTGTAAATGACCTTGGCGCAGCCGTGCACACCGGCATGGTCGTCATCGGAGAAAACCTGGGCCTCTACAAAGCCCTTGCCGCGGGCTCAATGACCTCCACTGAACTCGCCGCCAAAACAAAGACAGACGAACGCTATCTGCGCGAATGGCTGGCCTCGCAGGCCGCCGGAGGCTATATCACCTACGACGACAAATCAGGCAAGTTCAGCCTGAATGCCGAACAGGCCTTTACGCTTGCCAATGAAGACAGTCCCGCATATCTCCCCGGAGCCTTCGAGGTCGCGCTGGCAGCGCTCGCCGCCGTCCCTCGCATCACTGAGTGCTTTCGCACCGGAGCGGGCATGGGTTGGCATGAGCATGTCGAAGGCGTCTTTCACGGAACTGAGAAATTCTTCCGCCCCGGCTACGCCGCCAACCTCGTCAGTTCATGGATTCCTTCACTCCATGGTGTCAAGGAAAAGCTTGAAGCCGGAGCCAGAGTCGCCGATGTCGGCTGCGGCAAGGGGACGTCCACCCGGCTCATGGCAAAAGCCTTTCCAAAATCACAGTTCTTCGGCTTCGACTATCATGACAAATCCATCGAAGGTGCCCGCGAGTCTGCCGCGCGCGAAGGCCTCGCCGGTCGCGCCACATTCAAGGTCGCCAAAGCCAAGGATTTTCCCGGAAAGGACTACGACTTCGTAACCGTCTTTGATTGCCTGCATGACATGGGCGATCCGGTCGGCGCAGCCAAACACGTCCGGCAGGCATTGGCCAAAGACGGCACCTGGATGATCGTCGAGCCCTTCGCAAAGGATAAGATGAAGGACAATCTGAATCCCCTCGGCCGCGCCTACTACGGCTTTTCCACCCTACTGTGCACACCCTGTTCCCGCTCGCAGGAAGTCGGACTCTGCCTCGGCGCGCAGGCTGGCGAAGAACGGATTCGCGAAGTCGTCACCAGCGCTGGCTTCACCCGCTTCCGCCGTGCCGCCGAGACTCCCTTCAACATTGTCTATGAAGCGAGGCCTTAGGACCGACCACGAGGTATGAGGCCGTCACTCGCCCACAGGCTGGCCCTGCAGGAAAGTCGTGACGACCTCATTCGTGCCCGACAACACCGTGATATCCGCCGCGCGCCCCGCCGCCAGCGACCCGACTTCGCTCTCAAAGCCCGTCATCCGCGCCGGATTCCGGCTCGCCAGCCGCGAAACCGCATCAATCCCCGCGCCCGTGAACGCGGCAAAGTTCTTCACGCCGCGATCCAGCGTCAGTGTGCTTCCGGCCAGCGTGTTCTCATCCAGAATGCACTTCCCGTCCTTCACGCGTACATCCAGCTCGCCCAGTTTGTAGATGCCGTCCGGCATTCCCGCCGCAATCATCGCATCGGTAATCAAAATCGCGCGCTCCGCGCCCTTGCATCTCCAGTAAATCTCCACCGCCGCCGGATCCACATGAAACCCGTCGCAGATCAGCTCCGCAAAAAGATGGTCGTTCGTCAGCACCTCGCCCACTAATCCCGAGGCTTTATGGTCAAAGTTCCGCATCGCGTTGTACGTATGCGTTGCCGTCGTCGCCCCGGCGCGTACTCCTGCCTTCGCCGCCGCGGTATCGGCATCGCTGTGGCCCAGGCTCACCCGGACACCCAGGCTCGCCGCGCGTGCAATCACTTCCAGTGCATTCGGCAGCTCCGGCGCAATCGTCATCAGCCTGATCTTCCCCGCCGACGCCTCCCACATGCGGTCAAACAGCTCTACCGACGGCGTCTGCAATAACCGCGCCGGGTGCGCTCCCTTCTTATGCGGCGACAGGAACGGCCCCTCAATATGAATCCCCAACGTGCGCGGCCCTCCCTCGCGCTTGCCGATAAGCTTCGCCATGCCCTCCAGCGACTTCAGCGTGGCATCCATCGGCATCGTCACCGTCGTCGGCAGATATGCGCCCACTCCATGCCGCGCCAGGAAGCGCCCGATCGTTGCAAAGGCCTCCGGCGTCGCTTCCATCACATCGTGCCCGGCACTGCCGTGGATATGCACATCAAAATACGCTGGTACCAGCGTGCATCCGGCAAAATCCCCGCGCTCGCCTGCGGGTATCTCTTGCTGCGCGCGCGAACCGATGCTGGTAATTACGCCGTCTTCGATGACAACGATGGGATTCTCAATTATTTTTTCTGAAGCGATCAGCCGGTCGGCTGTAAGTACGGTCCTCATCTCTGAAATCTTTCCCCGGGTGTTTGCCCTTACTGAGAGTCAACGCTGGCCGCCCTCGCCGTCAAGCTCACCCTCTAAACTAAAGAATGAGGAGCATCATTTGAGCAACCGTGAAACCCCGCGCATCGGCGTTCATCTCTCCACATCCGGTGGAGCCTTCCAGGCCGCCGAGCGTGCCCGTGCCATCGGCGCAAACACTTTTCAGATCTTTTCTTCCAGCCCGCGCATGTGGCGTCCCGCGCGCATTCCCGCCGAACACTGCGCCCAGATGCGCGCGCTGCGCGAACGCTACGACTGCGCGCCTCTCGTTATCCACACCAGCTATCTTGTCAACCTCTGCAGCCAGTCACAGGAAGTCCGCTCCAAGTCCATCTCCGCCTTTCGCGGCGAAGTCGAACGCGCCCTCGCCCTCGGCGCCGAATACCTCGTCCTGCACCCCGGCTCGTGGCGCGGACTCACCCGCGAAGAAGGCCTCCGCCTCGCCGCCGAGTCCATCGCCGCGGCCACGTCCGGCATAGACTTCGATTCCTGCGACTTTCGCATCCTCATTGAAAACACCGCCGGAGCCGAGTTCTCCCTCGGCGGCAACTTTGAGCAGGTCGCTGAGCTCATCGCCCGCCTCAAGCCCGTCGTTCCCGTCGGAGCCTGCCTCGACACCTGCCACTGCCACGTCGCAGGATACGATCTTGTCTCCGCCGAAGGCTATGAGGAAACCCTCCGCCTCATCGACGCCACCATCGGCTTCGACACGGTGCGCGTGTGGCACATGAACGATGCCAGGGCCCCGCGCGGCTCCAGGCTCGACCGCCACCAGCACATCGGCCAGGGCACCATGGGACTCGATCCCTTCCGCCGCCTTCTGAACGACCCACGCTTCGCCCACTCCGCCTTCATCGCTGAAACTCCCATCGACGACAACGGCGACGAAGCCGGCAACGTCCGCACCCTGCTGGGATTAATTAAGAGACGGGCACCGTCTTCGTTAATTTGATGTCCGCCGACGAATCACCGATCATCACATCCACCGGCTCCGCCTCGACCACCCAGCCATTCTTCTTCACATCCCAGTACGCCAGCTGCAATGCCTTCAGCGGAATCTCCACCGTCTTCGTCTCACCCGGCGCAACCGTCACCCGCTGAAAGCCCTCCAGTTCCTCGCGCGGCATCTCTACCTTCGACTTCAGATGCTTCACATAGAGCTGCACCACCGCATCGCCCGCATGCTTGCCGGTGTTGGTCACATCCACGCTCACCGTGATCGCTCCGTCCTTCGCCATACGCGGCCCGCTCGTCCGCAGATTCGCATAACCGAACGTCGTATAGCTCAATCCATACCCAAACGGATACAGCGGCTCTCCCTTGAAATACATATAGGTGTAGCCGTCGCGAATGTTGTAGTCCATGCGCGGCGGCAGTTGATCCGCCGACTTCGGCCACGTCCGCACCAGGTGTCCGCCCGGATCGTAATCCCCGAATAGCACCTTCGCCAGCGCCGTGCCTTCGTCCTGCGAAGCGTGCGCCATGGTCAGAATCGCCGGAATATTCGCCTGGGTCCAGTTGATCGCAAACGGAAAGCTCGTAATCAGCATCACCACCGTCTTCGGATTCTTGATGAACACCTGCTTGATCAACTGTTCCTGGTACAACGTGATCGATTCGCGGTCGCGTCCTTCGCGCCCATCGCTCGGAACCGTGCAGGGCAGCGTGATTCCGCCACCTTCGGTCGGCGTGCTGTACCACGCGTGCTCCATGTCCGGCCCGCATGTGGGATTGTTCCCCACCACCACCACCGCCACATCCGACTCGCTCGCCGCCTTCAGCGCCGCGGTCTCGCCATCCATCGTGTCATCTGGAGCGTAATTTACCTTCACATTCGGACCAGCCTCAGCCTTGATCCCTTCGAGCGGCGTAATCGCATATGGTGGAATCCCGCCGTACCAGTCCCAGTGAACGACATCGGCCAGCGGTCCGATCACCGCAATGGACTTGATTTTGCTCTTGTCCAGCGGCAGAAAATTATTCTCATTCTTCAGCAGCACCACTGACTCCAGCGCCATCTTCTTTGAAATATCGCGGTCCTTGTCCGTATTCCACGGTTCCGGTGAATCCTTAATCGACGCATAGGGCACCAAGCTCGGAGGATCCAGCAACCCCAGCTTCAGCGTGATGCGGAACTTCCGCCGCAGAGCGTTATCAATATCCGCCTCGGTAATCGAGCCGTCCTTCAGCGCCGCATGCAACTGGTCCTTATATTTGTCCAGATACTGATTGATCCCCGCCTTTAGGCACGCCACCACCGCCTCTTCCTGGTTGGCAAACCGGTGCCGCGGATTCACAAGCAGCGTCACCGCCCCGCCGTCGCTCGACACCACCTCCGCTCCCCACTTGTCGATCACAATGCTGCGCAGAATCGGATTCACCGCCATCGGCGTCCCGTTCCACGCGTTATACGAGGCCATTACCGCCTTGCCGCCGCCATCCAGAAAACCCATCCGAAACGGCACTGAGTAGTACTCCCAGAACAGCCGCTCATCGAAGTTCGACGATGAATCGTTCCGGTTATTTTCATTCTCGTTCGCCAGAAAATGCTTCATCAGCGACGCGGCCTGCCAGTACTTCGGGTTATCGCCCTGCAATCCATGAATGAACGACACCACCATCGTCCCGTTGAAGAATGGATCTTCGCCGTACACCTCTTCACTGCGGCCCCACCGTATATCGCGGTCCAGATCAGCCTGCGGCCCCCACAGCATCAGTACCTTGCGGTCATACTTGGGCGTCTGCGAAATAAAACGCGCCTCATATCCCTCCACGCCGGCGGCCTCATGCACTAGCGCCGGGTCCCACGTCGCGCCCATCCCCGGAGGCTGCGGAAACTGCGTCGTTGTAATCCGCGTCATGTGGCGGTTCTCATTGCCTCGCTGCACCACTCCGTGAATGCCTTCTGAACCCCCATAACTCGGAATCCCCAGCCGTGGCACACCCGTCTGCACGCCCAGGCAATCGATCTTCTCGTCGACTGTCATCAGCGACAGAATGTTGTCGATCCGCTTTTCCGCCGGAAGATTCGGGTTCTGGAATGGGTATTGAAACGGCTGCTGCCCAAAGGTCGGAACAGCGCCGAATACAGCAAAAAGAAGGGCACAAACCAGCGAACGTTTCATCAGCAACGACCTCCGGCAACGGCACCCATCCTACCACGCAAGAATCTGCGACTTCGCTGGTCCTTTACAATCGAATCTGATATGTCCCCGACCCAAAGCAGCAGCAAGAAGACCGTTCCCGCGGCTCCGGTGGAGACGTCTCCGACTCCATCCCACGAGCCCCGCTACACCCCGTCCGAGATCGAGCCACGCTGGAGTGAGCGCTGGGCCGCGCGGCCTGACCTTTACGCTGCCGAGCCCCCTTCGAGCGGCAAACCGAAGTACTACGTCCTCGAAATGCTGCCCTACCCCTCGGGCGAGCTCCATATGGGACATGTGCGCAACTACGCCATCGGCGACGCGCTTGCCCGCTATATGTGGATGCAGGGTCACAATGTCCTGCACCCCATGGGCTGGGATGCCTTTGGCCTTCCCGCCGAGAACGCCGCGATCAAAAACAACACGCCGCCGCGCCAGTGGACCATTCAGAACATCGCTGCCATGAAGCGTCAAATGAACCGCCTCGGCCTGGCCTATGACTGGCGCAACGAAGTCACCACCTGCCTGCCCGAGTATTACCGCTGGAACCAGTGGTTCTTCATCCGCATGTTTGAGCGCGGCCTCGCCTACCGCAAAAAGAGCAAGGTCAACTGGTGCCCGGACTGCGCCACCGTCCTCGCCAATGAACAGGTCATCGATGGGCATTGCTGGCGCCACGAAGACACGCTTGTCGAGCAGCGCGATCTCGAGCAGTGGTTCCTCCGCATCACCGACTATGCCCAGGAGCTGCTCGACGATCTCAGCAAGCTCGATGGCTGGCCGGAAAAAGTCCGCACCATGCAGCGTAACTGGATCGGCCGCAGTGAAGGCGCAGAAATCGAGTTCGCCGTCGAAGACAACGCCCGGTGCGAAGAGCAGCCGACGCGCCACGCCGGAACCGCTGTGCTCCCGCCGCGTGAGAACTGCGCCACGCTCAACAAAGAAATCGCGGCCTTCACCACGCGCATTGACACCATCTTCGGCGCAACCAGCATTCAGCTCGCGCCCGAGCACCCGCTCGTCAAGGAGTTTTCTGCTTCAAATGCAAAGCTCGCCGGCGAAGTCGCCACGCTGCTTGAGCAGCAGAAAAAGGGGCGCGATGCGGGCGACGTAGGCGAAATCGAGAAGCACGGCGTTTTCACCGGACATTACGCCGTCAATCCCTTCAACAGCGAGCGCCTGCCCATCTGGGTTGCTAACTACATCCTGCTCGAATACGGGACCGGAGCCATCATGTCCGTGCCCGCGCATGATGACCGCGATTACGAGTTCTCAAAAAAATACGGTCTTGAGATTCGTGTCGTGGTGCTTCCTCACCGCACGCCCGATGGAGACATCGAAAAAGAAGCGCCCGTCCTCCCGTACACCTCAGAGGACAGCCTGCTCATCAACTCCGGCGAGTACAGCTCGCTCGGCAACAAGGAAGCTCAGGAGAAAATGTCCGCTTTTGCCGAAGAACATAAGTTCGGCAAGGCAAAAGTCACCTACCGCTTGAAAGACTGGGGCATCAGCCGTCAGCGCTACTGGGGCACGCCCATCCCCATGCTCTATTGCGAAAAAGACGGCATCGTTCCCGTGCCGGACGACCAGCTCCCCGTGCTCTTGCCGGAAAACGTCGAGATCACGCAGCAGGGAGGTTCGCCGCTCGCGCGCCTGCCCGAGTTCGTCAACACAACCTGCCCGAAGTGCGGCGGTCCAGCGCGCCGCGAAACAGACACCATGGATACGTTCGTCGATTCGTCCTGGTACTTTTACCGCTACACCAGCCCGCATGACGATCAGGCCCCCTTCGACAGCGCGACCGTCGCCTACTGGTTCCCCATCGACCAGTACATCGGCGGCGTCGAGCACGCCATCCTGCACCTCATCTACTCCCGCTTCTGGACCAAGGTCATGCGCGACCTCGGCCTCGTCAAGAACGACGAACCCGTCGAGCGGCTCTTCACCCAGGGCATGGTCATCCGCAACGGCGCTAAAATGTCGAAGTCCAAGGGCAATGTCGTTTCACCAGACGACATGATCGCCCGCTACGGAGCCGACGCCACCCGCGCCTACGCACTCTTCGCCGCGCCGCCCGATCGCGACCTCGATTGGCAGGAGGACGGCGTCGCCGGAGTCAGCCGCTTCCTCGGCCGTGTCTTCCGCTTCGTCACGCGCCACGCCGCCAGCGCAAAGAATGCCGCATCCGCCGCGCCTGCCACGCCTACGTCCCAGGCCCTCCAGCGCAAGCTGCACCAGACCATCCGCAAAATCACTGAGGACTTCGGCGGACGCTGGCACTTCAATACCTCCATCGCCGCCATCATGGAGCTGGTCAACGCGCTCACCGCCGCCGAGCCGGCCATCGCCGCTGGTGAAGTTCCGAATGCCGTCCTCGCCGAAATCCTCCGCGACCTTGTCTTACTGCTCACGCCCTTCGCGCCCTATCTGGCCTGCGAGCTCTGGGAGCAGATCGATGGCAAAGGAGACCTGCTGCGTGCTCCCTGGCCGAAATTCGACCAGGCCCTCGCGCGCGAAGACGAAATCGAAATCCCCGTGCAGATCAACGGCAAACTGCGCGCCGTTATCCGCGTCCCCGCCCATGCCGATCAGGACGTGATGCGCGACACCGCCATCGCCGACGAAAAAATCCAGGCCGGAACCGCAGGAAAGGAAATTCTCAAAGCCATCATCGTCCCCGGCAAGCTCGTCAATCTCGTGGTTAAGTAAATCAAGCAGACGTCGGAAGGAGCAGTTCTCCCCGAGTGCAGGAAGTTAGCAGCCAAAATACGCCCGTCCGCGGAACGCAATCCTTCGTTCACATCCTGCACGATTGCTGGCATCGCCCCTCCCTGCTCGCTCTGGAAGTCCTCTGGCGCTGGCTCTTCGGCATTCCCTTCCTGGCCTTGCTCTATTGGGAGGGTGCGCGCATCTATGCCGCCAACGCCGCGCCGATCGCGGCCACCGGAATCTGGGAGGCCACGCTCATCTACCCGATGCGCGCGGCCGTCATCGTCGCCAACGTCTACGCCATCCTCGCGCCGCCCGTCCTTCTCGCGCTCTCATGGATCGTGCCCTTCGCCATCGTCGCCTGGGCCGTTGTCTCCGGCATCGGACGCAGCGCTGTCCTCCGGCGCTACGACAAATCCCTCCCGCGCCGCTGGGACGCGCTGATCCTCATGCAATTGCTGCGCGTTGTCTTCCTGCTCGCGAGCGTTGTCTTCTGGTTTGCGTCCATTCGCTGGTCCGCCCAAACCACCTTACAGGGAGCCGATCCCAGTCTCGTTGCCTACTTCGCGCTTGTGATCGTCTTCTCTCTCGCGGTCTTCAGCCTTTGGGCGCTGGTAAGCTGGGTCTTCTCCATCGCGCCGCTGCTCGCTCTGCTCGAGCATCGCGGAGTCGCCTCCAGCCTCGTGCGCAGCCTGCGCCTCGGCCCGCTAAAAAATAAGCTCATCGAAATCAACCTTATTATGGGCATCATCAAGCTCGCCCTGGTTGTTCTGGCCATGGTCTGGTCGGCCATCCCTCTGCCCTTTGAGGCCGTCGTGCAGGGCAACTCCCTCTACGCCTGGTGGACCGTCGGAACCATCCTCTATTGCATCGCCTCCGACTTCTTCCAGGTCGCCCGCCTCGCCGCCTTCATCGAGCTCTGGCGCGCCTTTCAAAACAAAAGTGGAGTCGCAGCCTAAGTGCAGTAAAAACAGCCCTTTCTCTTTACCCCATTCCCTTTCCCCTTTACCCTATCCTGTGGACACCTCCTCGATCGTCATCCTCGACTTCGGCTCGCAGTACACCCAACTCATCGCTCGCCGCATCCGCGAACAGAACGTCTTCTCCGTCGTCCTTCCCTGTACCGCGCCCATCGGCGAAATTCTTGCCCAGCACCCCATCGGCATCATCCTCTCCGGAGGCCCCTGCTCCGTTTACGACGCCGACGCTCCCGCCGCCGATCCCGCCATCCTCGCCCTCGGCCTGCCCGTCCTCGGCATCTGCTACGGACTCCAATTCATTACCCACCACCTCGGCGGCAAGGTCCGTTCCGCCTCCAAGCGCGAGTATGGCCACGCCCAGGTCTCCATCATCGACGAGAAAAATCTGCTCTTCGCCGGCATCCCCGCCTCGCTCAACGTCTGGATGTCCCACGGTGACGAAGCCATCGATCTTCCGCCCGGCTTCCATCTCACCGCCAAAACCTCCAATGCCGTCGCCGGAATCGCCAACCCCGAGCGCAACATCTGGGCCGTCCAGTTTCACCCCGAGGTTCACCACACCGCGCAGGGCAAGGACCTGCTCCGCAATTTCCTCTTTAACATCTGCAAAGCCAAGCCCGACTGGACCCCCGAGCACTTCATCCAGTCGACCGTCTCAGCCATCCGCGAAAAAATCGGCGATGGCCACGCCATCTGCGCCCTCTCCGGTGGAGTCGACTCCTCCGTCGTCGCCGTCCTCGTCCACCGCGCCATCGGAGACAGGCTGACCTGCGTCTTCGTCGACAACGGAGTCCTTCGCAAAAACGAGTTCGTCAAAGTCCAGGAGAACCTCCGCAACAAGCTCGGCCTCAACCTCGTCGCCGTCGACGCCAGCGCCCGCTTCCTGGCCCGCCTCGCCGGAGTCACCGACCCTGAGACCAAGCGCAAAATCATCGGCAGCGAATTCATTGCCGTCTTCGACGACGAAGCCCACCGCATCCTGAAAGAATCCGGCAGCCTGAACTCCGAAGTCGCCTGGCTTGTCCAGGGCACGCTCTATCCCGACGTCATCGAGTCCTCGTCCGTCAAAGGCCCCTCGCAAACCATCAAGAGCCATCACAACGTCGGCGGCCTGCCCGACACCATGAAGCTCAAGCTCATCGAGCCCCTCCGCGATCTCTTCAAAGACGAGGTCCGCCGCATCGGCCGCGACCTCGGCATGCCCGCCGATATCCTTGAGCGCCAGCCCTTTCCCGGCCCCGGACTCGCCGTCCGCATCCTCGGCGAAATCACCCCCGAGCGCGTCGCTCTCCTGCAGGAAGCCGACGACATCGTCGTCACGGAAATCAAACGCGCCGGGCTGTATCAACAAATATGGCAGTCCTTCGCCGTCCTGCTCCCCGTCAAAAGCGTGGGAGTCATGGGCGACCAGCGCACCTACGCCTACACCTGCGCCATCCGCGCCGTAACCTCCGAAGACGGCATGACCGCCGACTGGGTCCCGCTTCCCTACGACGTCCTCAAAACCATCTCCAGCCGCATCGTGAATGAAGTCGTAGGCATCAACCGCGTCGTCTACGACATCACCTCCAAACCCCCCGGCACCATCGAATGGGAGTAGCTCGCCGTCACGGGCACACGCGCCTTCGGCGCCTTCCCGAATCAAGCGCAATAGCCACTTCCGCTGGTCTAAATTTGAAAATCAATCAACGTTAGAAGGCCTCAGCAACTTTGCCGTGGCTTTTGTCATTGATTAGCGCTTCTGTTTTTTTGATGCCATCCTGAGCGAAGTCTGCGCAGCGGACGAAGTCGAAGGACCTGCGGTTCTCTTTACCAGCCAAATACGTCTGTATCAAACAAACTGCCGCCAATCCTCGCTCTCAGCAGCATTCTTGATCACATGGTTTCGTTCGTGCAAAAACCGGCTCAAATAAGGCCGCAGAAAGACCTCCGCAATCCGCCCGAGCAAAGGGATCGGAGCGGCAAACCGAAGAACATCCCGCATCTCGGTTGTCCCGTCACCGATCTCCATAAAAAGATGATCGTGCTCAAACGACCGGAACGCCCCGCGAATCATTTTGTCTTGAAAATACTTCGGACGATCGAGTGCTGTGATCTCACTCGTAAACTCCTGCCAAACACCCAGATGCTTGGCGCGCCAGGTCACCCGTTCCCCCAGCCCAATCAGGCCCGAAGTCACACCAGCCACTGAGCGCTCACCCGTCTCCGCTGTGCTCTGCACATGTAGATCAATGCTCCGCGATAAATCAAAGCACCTCTCAATTGGGGCCCTGATGATCGTAACCACTTTAAGCACAACCATGAAAAGAGCTTACTCGAGTTCGATTTCAACCAGTTGAACCCGTTGCACACGGGATGCGTATACTGGCTTGCACCGCAGGAGGGAGCAGGCATGAATCGCACACTCGCTTTGAAAATCGTGCTGGGCCTCGTGGGATTACTTTTTATTGCGCTGATTTACCCTCTGCTGGTATCTGTTCGGCAAGAGCCTGCGTTGTCCATGATGCTCAGCCTTTACGTCACGCTCGGAGTCTTCCTGCTCCTGGCCATCCGCAATCCGGCAGCAAATCGCAGTCTGATCGCTTTCACCGCCTGGTCCAGCTTTGCGCACGCTGCTCTTATGGGCGCGCAGGCGTGGCTCAACATGATCGCGCATAGAGAACTCATCGGTGTGGCGGTTCTCATCGTCATCGGAGTGGCGTTGATCGCGCTCGCACCACCCAAGCCCGCTTAGTCCCGGCTGCCCTATGTCTTGCCGGGTGCCCCATGTCTCAAAGAGACATGCGACAGATCACCCCTGGACCTTCTTCATTTGACGTGATATTCCTCTCCCACCGGAGTTACAATTTCCGTTCACTCCGCGCTGGGTTGCGCCGCCTCCCCTCCATTTTGTCAGGAGGTCATCGCCATGACCCGGAAAGTCCTCACCTCTCTCTGCATCTTTTTTGCGAGCCTC
>Ga0335072_10005908_pt1 | contig 17969 bp, 12 predicted proteins | sample Lox_Sample_21_FD_206725 | JGI IMG/M metagenome (GOLD analysis project Ga0335072, IMG submission 206725) | Soil microbial communities from Loxahatchee National Wildlife Refuge, Florida, United States - Lox_Sample_2.1 | ecosystem: Environmental > Terrestrial > Soil > Wetlands | place: USA... | reverse complement strand
TGCTCGCGGATACGGACGACCAGTCGACGGCACTGCGCGCGATCCGCGACGGGGCCCAGGACTTCCTGATCGAGGACGCCACCGACGCGGACGCGCTCGACCGCGCGATCCGCTACGCGATCGAGCGCAAGCGCGCGGCCGCGCGGCTCGCCCACCAGGCTCTGCACGACCCGCTCACCGGCCTGCCCAACCGCGTCTTGCTGCTCGACCGCCTCAATGTCGCGGTCGGCCGCGCCCGCCGCCACCCCACCTCGCTGGCGCTGCTGTTCCTCGACCTCGACGGATTCAAGCGGGTCAACGACCGGCTTGGCCACGACGCCGGCGACGACCTGCTGGTCGAGGTCGCGCGCCGGCTGCAGCGGACGCTGCGGCCGGGCGACACCGTGGTCCGGTACGGCGGCGACGAGTTCGTGATCCTGTGCGAGGACCTGCGGGGGCAGCGCGAGGCGCTGCGCGTCGCCGAGCGAGCGCGGGCGGCGATCGCGGAGCCGTTCCTCGTGCGCGGTCACGACGTGACGATCCGGGCGAGCGTCGGCCTCGCCCGAGCCCGCCGCGGCCAGACGTACGCGCAGGATCTCGTCCGCGAGGCGGATCTCGCGATGTACCGCGCCAAGCAGCGCGGCACCGGCGTCGAGCTGTTCGACACCGGAATGAGCGTCGAGGCGATGAGCGAGCTGGAGACCGAGCACCAGCTGCGTGACGCGATCGACCGCGGCGAGCTGCGCCTGCACTTTCAGCCGGTGCTCACGCTCGCGCCCGATCCGCAGCCGGTCGCAGTCGAAGCGCTCGTCCGCTGGCGCCATCACCAGCGAGGCCTGCTCGACCCGCTCGAGTTCCTGCCGATCGCCGAGGAGACCGGTCTGATCGCGCAGATCGACCAATGGGTCCTCACCGAGGCATGCCTCCAGCTCGCGCGCTGGCGCCAGGACGGCGTGGTCGCGGACCAGCTGTGGATGTCGGTCAACATCTCCCCGCACTCGCTCGGCGCGCCGGCGCTGACCGACGCCGTCGACCGCGCGATCGCCGGCGCTCGCCTGCCGCCGCGATGCCTGTCGCTGGAGGTGACCGAGACGAGCGTCGACGAAGAGCCCGTCCGCGCCGCCGCCGTGCTCGAGGGCCTGAAGCGCCTCGGCGTAAGGCTGTGCCTCGACGATTTCGGCACCGGCCACTCCTCGCTGAGCGCGCTCTCGGAGTACCCGTTCGACGTGGTCAAGCTCGACCGCGCCCTCACGGAGTCGGCGGCCGCCAACGACCAAGCCGCGCGGATGCTCGGCGCGATCCTCGGCGTCGCCCGCGCCGCGGAGCTGAACACGATCGCCGAGGGCATCGAGACCACACACCAACTCGAGGTTGTGCGCGACCTCGGATGCGGGGGCGGTCAGGGGTTCCTGTTCGCGCGTCCGGCGCCTGCCGACGAGATCGCGACGTGGTTCGGGCTCCGCGCCGGCCGGTGGCCCCGACCCTCCCTGTAAAACGCAGCAAATCTCCTCCTGCCCCACCGCCCCGACCACATAAGCATGGTCACCCTGCTTATGTGGCCCGAGTGACCGCGCCGGCGCCGATTTGCTGCGGATTACAGGCGCTCCAAACACCCGCCACCAGCGAGCCGCCCCCGCGCAGTAGCGTTCGCAAGCGTGAGCGAGACGGCCCCCGACAGCACCGCAAGCGGCCAGCAGCACGGCGACCTCGCCGACCTCGGCGTGCTCGAGGCCGCGGCGTTGCTCGGCGCCCGGCGCGTGTCATCGGTCGAGCTGACCGAGGCCTGCCTGCGCCGGATCGATCGGCGCAACGGTGGCGCTCCCACCGCCGACGGCGCGCCCGATGCGATCAACGCCTGGGCTCGTCTGTATCCCGAGGAAGCGCTCGCGCACGCGCGCGCTGCCGATGAGCGCCGCGCCGTCGCGGGCGAGGCGGCCCCGCTCATGTGTGGCATCCCGATCGGGATCAAGGATCTGTACGGCGTCGCCGACCTGCCGGTCACCGCGTCGAGCCGCATGCTCGAGGGCAACGTCGCCGGCGCTGACAGCACGGTGTGGGCGCGGCTGCGCAAGGAGGGCATGGTCCTGCTCGGCCACACGCACACGCACGAGTTCGCCGCCGGCGGGACGACCGACCAGGTCGGCAACCCGCACTCGCTGCGCCTGATCGCCGGCGGCTCGAGCGGCGGAAGCGCGGCGGCGCTCGGGGCGCGGATGACCCCCGCGGCGCTCGGGACCGACACGTGCGGTTCGCTGCGAATCCCGTCGGCCTGTTGCGGCACCTGCGCGATCAAGCCGACGCACGGCCGCCTCCCGCTCGACGGCATCGTCCCGCTGGCGCCATCGCTCGACCACCCCGGCCCGATGGCCCGGACGATCGCCGACTGCGCGGCGCTGCTCGCCGGGATGGCCGCAGGCGCCTCCCCGGTCACGCCGCTGACGCCGCCCCCGGCCGCCCTCGGAGACCTGCCGCTCACTGCTGGCGAGGGCGGGCGGCCGCTCGCCGGCACGACGATCGCGCTGACCGACCGCACGCACGGGATCACGATCGCGCCGGCGGTCGGACGCGGCCTCGAGGAGGCGGCGCAAACTTGCGAGCGACTCGGTGCGCGCATCGTCGAACTCCCGGCGCCGTGGACGTTCGACTGGGACGACCTCAGCCGCGTGTTGATGACCGACGTGTGGGCGTACCACCAGCACTTCGCCGACCGGCCGGACCGATACCGCCCGGCGATCGCCGAGTTCGCCGAGGTCGCCCGCGACTTCACCGACGCGCAGGCGTACCTCGCGGCCCAGGCCCGGCGGGCGGAGGGCACCACGATCTGGGAGGACTGGTTCGTCGCCAACGACGTCGACGTGGTGCTCGAGCCGACCCTCCCGATCCTCCCCTACGAGCGCGGCCCCGGCTACGAACGCGGGCACGCCGGGGGCCCCGGCGATCCGCTGATCGAACTGACCGCGCTGTGGGACATGACCGGGATGCCGGTGGCGGCGCTCCCGGTGAGCTGGAACGTCGGGGTGTCGCTGATCGCCCCGCGCGGTCACGAGGCGCCGCTGATCCAGACCGCGATCGACCTCCAGGAGCACGCGCTCGGGATCCCCGGAGATCCCGGCGAACGGTCTGGCTCGTGAGCCTGGCCGTGACGAACGCGCTCCTCGATGGCGAGCCCGTCGGGCTGCGGACCCAGGAAAAAATCATCATCGAAATCGGACCCGGAGTGCGCGCGCAACCTGGGGACGACGTGATCGACGCGGGCGGCGGGATCCTCGTCGGGCCCCTGATCAACGGCCACACTCACGCGGCGATGACGCTGTTCCGCGGCTACGGCGACGACCTCCCACTGATGCGCTGGCTCGAGGAGAAGATCTGGCCGATCGAGCGGAGGCTCGAACCCGAGGACGTCTACTGGGGGACGCGGCTTGCGTGCCTCGAGATGATCCGGTCCGGGACCGTCCGCTTCTGGGACATGTACTGGCACGCGCCGGCCGCCGCCCGCGCCGTCGCCGATGCGGGGATGCGCGCCACGGTGGCCGCGCCGCTGATCGACGTCGACGGGCGCAGCGAGCAGATGCGAGCGGCCGCGCTCGACACCCTCGACGAGCTGGCGGACGCCCCCGACCGGATCGACGCCGGGCTCGCGCCGCACGCGATCTACACCGTCACCGAGGACAGCTTGCGGTGGATCGCGAAGCTCGCCGCCGAACGCGACATCCCGGTCCAGATCCACCTTTCCGAGACCGAGCAGGAGGTCATCGACTGCCTTGCCGCCCACGGCGAGCGGCCCGCGCGCTACCTCGACCGGGTCGGGCTGCTGTCGCCGCGCACCGTTCTCGCCCACGGGGTGTGGGTGGACCAGGACGAGCTCGAGTTGATCGCGGCGCGTGGCGCGACGGTCGTCACGAACCCGGTGGCGAACCTCAAGCTCGCGGTCGGCGGCGTGTTTCCCTACCCGCAGGCCCGCGCCGCGGGCGTCCGGGTCGGACTCGGCACCGACGGCCCGGGCTCGAACAACTCGCTCGACCTGTTCTCGGACATGAAGACGTTCGCGCTAGTCCAGAAGCACGCGGCCAACGACCCCGCCGCGATCGACGCGGTCGAGACGTGGGAGATCGCCACCGGGCAAAAGGCCCCCGCACTCGGCGCCGCGCCCGCCCTCGAGGCCGGGCAGCCGGCCGACTTCCTGTTGCTCCGCGCTGGGGCGCCCGAGCTCAGCTTCGGCGAGCTCCCCGCCGCGCTCGTGTACGCCGCATCGGGCGCGGTGGTCGAGACCACTGTTGTCGGCGGCCAACCCCTGATGCGCGACGGAGTGATCGACGGTGCCGAGGAGGTGCTCGTGCGCGCGCTCGAACGGGCCCGACGGCTGGGGCTCGCCCACCGCTCGCATCCGAGCTAGCCTGACCGCGTAGCAGGCCATGAACGCCACCGTCTCAGAGACCGCCGCGGCACGTCTTGAGCGCGCAGGGGGTCCCGCGCGCGGCACGCCGTGCGTACTGCTGATGTTCGGCGAGCTGGCGCTCAAGGGCCGGCGTCGCTCGACGTTCGCCGCCGCGCTCGAGCGCAACCTGCGCCGCGCGCTTCGACGTACCGGTGAGATCGAGCTGCACCGCCGCGGCTCGTCGTTCCTCGTCGTCCCCTCTTCGGAGGGATTGAAAAGCGCACTCGAGGTAGCGCAGGAGGTCCCCGGCCTTAGCGTCGTGCAGCCGGCGCTGCGAGTCGAGCCCGCGGTCGACCGCGCCGCCGACGCCGCAGTGGAACTGCTGCGAGAGCTCGAGCCGACCACGTTCGCGGTGCGCGCCCGCCGGCGCGACAAGAGCTTCCCGGTCGGCTCGATGGACATCGCCCGGCAGGTCGGCGCGACCATCGTCGAGCAACTCGGGCGCCGTGTCGACCTGTCCCACCCCGGCATCGAGGTGCATGTCAACGCGTACGCCCACGAGCTGTTCGTGTCGGTCGACCGGCTGCGGGGGGCGGGCGGCCTCCCGGTCGGCACCAGCGGACGCGCGATGGTGCTGCTCTCGGGCGGGATCGACTCCCCCGTCGCCGCCCACCGGATGATGCGGCGCGGGCTGCGCTGCGACTTCGTCCACTTCAGCGGCCAGCCGCTCACCGGTCCCGAGTCGGCGTACAAGGCCTACGCGCTGGTCGCACGGCTGAACCGCTTCCAGGGCCGCTCGCGCCTGTTCGTGGTCCCGTTCGGAGTCACGCAGCGGCTGCTCGCCAGCTCGGGCGCGGGACGTCTCCAGGTCCTGGCCGGGCGGCGGCTGATGGTGCGCGTCGCCGACGCCCTCGCCCGCCGGGAGCATTGCGACGCGCTGGTCACCGGTGATTCGTTGGGTCAGGTCGCAAGCCAGACGCTTAGAAACCTCGAGGTGGTCGAGGCCGCGGCGACGCTCCCGCTGCTCCGCCCGCTGATCGACCGCGACAAGTCGGAGATCATCGAGGAGGCGCAGCGGCTCGGCACGTTCGAGACGTCGATCCTGCCCGACGAGGACTGCTGCACGCTGCTGATGCCGGGGCGGGCCGTCACGTGGGCCGACCCCGAGCCGCTGATCGAGCTCGAGCGCCGGGTCGATGTCGAGACCGTCGTCGAGCAGCTACTCGAGCGAGCGCTCGAGATGTGGCCGAGACTCGACGTACCTGGCCCGCCCGCCGATCTCGCGCCGGTCGCGGCTTAGATCGCCGTCGAACCGCTCCGCCCCGCTCAGGCCGCGAGTGAGCCGGACCTCGCCGCGAGGCCGTACTCGAGCAGCCCGTGGGGAAGCTCGTTGATCAGCCGGTCGGGGTCCGGCACGCGCGCGGTCTCGAGCGCGTCGAGCGCGAGTCCGAGCGACGGCATCCGCGCGCCACCGTGGGCGTCGGAGGCGATCACGGCCCGCGGCGCGGTTCTGAGCAGCCACAGCGCGGTGGCGCGAACCATCTCGCCGTACAGACCGGCGACCGACCAGGCGTTGATCTGAGCCACGCTGCCGGCCCCCAGCTCGTGCTCGAGCGTCTCCCAGCCGGCATCGGACCACCGCAACGCGCGCTCGGGATCAGCGACTACGACGGCGAAGCCGCGCGCGCGGAGCTCGTCGGCGGCCTCGGTGTAGACGTGATCGATCCCGGCCAGCGGGGCCTCCAACAGCAGCCACCGCTTGCCCGGGGGACCGTGGGCGATCGTGTCGAGCTCGCTCTGCGATAGCCGTGGGACCATCGCCTGGTCGAGCTCTCCGCCGCATCGGACCTCGACTGGGATCCGCCGCGCGGCCAGCTTGGCGTTGACCTCGCGTACCCGGTCCGGCAAGGAACTCACGTCCGTGACCCATTGCGGATGCACGTGCGGCGTGGTCACGATCGTTCCTGTTCCCTCGGCCGCCGCGGCCGCCGCGAGAGAGATGCTCTCCTCCATCGACGACGGACCGTCGTCGATCCCCGGAAGCAGGTGAAAGTGGAGTTCTGCGTAACTCATCGACCCCGATGATGGGTCAGTCGCGCGGCAAGGCTGTGACGAATTGGTCAAGGCTTCGAGCCGCGACCCGACGCGCGGAGGAGCCGTTCGGTGACCTCGGCCCACAGATCGCGGAACGCCTCGGCCGCCCGCCCGCGCGGCGCGAACTCCTCGAGCGGCGCGCGGGCAATCCCCCTCCGCTCGACGTCGGCCGCGAGCGGCACCACCGTGTGCAGCATCTCGGGACGCTCGGCGGTGAACGCCTCCATCACGTCTCGGTGCATGCGCTTGCGCGAGTCGACCATCGAGAAGAACGGGAGCCGCTGCACGCCGTCGCCGGCGACCTGATCGATGTAGTCGAGCGTGCGCGCCGACAGCGTCGCCGGAAGCAGCGGTATCAGCAGCGCATCGGCGGCCTCGAACACGCTCTCGGACACGAGCGAGATGCTGGGCGGGCAGTCGAGGAACACGTAGTCGTACTCGGGCTCGAGCGGCGACAGCACCCGGCCGAGGCGGCGGGTCGGACGCTTGGTGGCGTCGAGGTGGAGGTCCATGTGGCGGTAGGAGAAATCGGCGGGAAGCAGGTCAAGGCGGTCGTAATCGGTGCCCTTGATGCGCGCCGACGCGTCGCTCTTGCCGCGGACCAGCTTTTCCCCGCCGCCCTTCACCTTCGGCTTCACGCGGAGTAGGTACGTGCTCGCCCCCTGCGGGTCGAGATCCCACAGCAGCGTGGTCGCGCCGCCGCGCGCCGCCAGGTACGCCAGGTTCACCGCGGCCGAGGTCTTGCCGACTCCACCCTTGATGTTGTAGGTCGCCAGGACCACGGCGGCGCAGAGTCTCCCACGCTTCGGGGACGCAGCGGCCATGGTTTCATCTCGATAACTTGTGTGAACATCTCGTAACTTGTATTGACATGAGCCCGTTGTCAGAATTTCGGCCCCGGATGGGCACACCTCAGACTTCCCCGGTCCCGCGTCACGCCGCGATCGCGCACGCCCTGCGCGACGAGATCCTGGCGGGCGAGCTCGCGCCCGGGTCGCCGCTCCCCTCCGAAGCGCAGCTGTCGGCGCGGTTCGAGGTCTCGCGCGGGACGATCCGCCACGCGCTGGCGGCGCTCCGTGGCGAGGGGCTGATCGTCGGCGGTCGCGGCCGCGTCCCGGTCGTCCGCCGCCCCGGCCTCGCGCAGAGCTTCGACCAGCTGGTGTCGTTCTCGATGTGGGCCCGGCAGCTCGGCCGCACGCCCTCGGCGCAGACGCTAGAGCTGGCCCGGCGGCCGGCCGACCCCGAGTCGGCCGACCAGCTCGGTCTCGAGCCGGGGACGCCGGTGTTCCAATACAAGCGGCTGCGGTTGCTCGACGGCGAGACGGTGATGATCGAGCGGACCACGATGATCGAATCGATCGGCCGACTGCTGCTCGATTGCGACCTCGACGCCGGGTCGGTCTACGCCCAGCTCGGGGCGCGCGGCGTCGTGTTCAGCGAGGCGAACCAGACGATCGCCGCGATCGCGGCCGCCGCCGACGACGCCGCGCTGCTGTCGATCCCGCGGCGCTCACCGCTGCTCGAGGTCCGACGGCGCGCGCTCGATCCCGACGGCCTGGCGCTCGAGTGGGCGCGCGACCGGTACCGCGCCGACGAGTTCGAGATCACGATCCACAATCAGCACGCGCTTCCGCGCGCAGGCGTTGCACTGCGCACGGCGGGCGCGCCGACGCTGCGTGCGGCGCGTCCGTAGCCGTCCCCGTCGATCAGGCCGTCGAGCACGCGTGGCGCGAGCCCGAGCGCCGCGGTCATGCCGACGCCCGAGACGACCTCGACGACCGCCACCCCCGGCAGCGGCTCGGTGATCATGAACGGATCGCCGGGCGCGCTCGGGTACACGCCCTGCCAGCGCTCGCGCACCTCGAGCCGGTCGACGCCGAGCAGGCGCTCCGCCTCGGCGAGGATCAGCTGGTCGAGGTGCTCCTTGCGGAACGGTGAAACCGTGTCCGCGTAGTCGTGGGTGTCGCCGACGATCAGATCTCCGCCGGCCAACTGGGTCACGATCAGGTGGATCCCCGCCGCGACCAACTCGGGCCGCTCGGCCTCGATCCGCGCGCGCACGCGCCGGAACCCTGGCTGCGCGGTGAATGCCGGGTAGCGGAGCAGGCTGAGCCCGGTCAGCAGCGCGGGGTCGTACCGGCGAGCCCCCGGTGCGCGCACGCGCAGCATCTGGAGGCGGCAGCGGGTTAGGCCGGCGCGGTGCGGTCGGAGCTCGGGCGGTAGCGACACGTAGGCGGGGCCCGGACAGATCACGATCAGCGGCGCTCGTACAGCGACGCCACCGGCATCGACGCGCCCGGGCTCGGCCGCGTGAACGTGCGCGTTCCAGACGACTTGGGCACCCGGGTCGGCCTCGAGCAGTGCCCCTAGCCCGGCGACGGCGCAACGCGGATCGACGCGAATATCCTTGCGCCCGTGGAGCGCGCCGAGCAGCCCGTCGGTCGGGATCGGCGCCAGCGCGCCCACCTCGCCCGGGGTGATCATGCTCGCGCCGCGGCGCTCATCCTGCGCGGCGCCGGCCATCACCTCGAGTTCGTCCTCGTGCCGCGCGACGATCACGCTGCCGCACTCGAGCACGTCGATCCCGGCGCGCCGGCCCAGCTCGATCCATCGCTCGCGCGCGATAAGCGCGCACTCGAACGCCTCGCCGTCGGCCATCGCGAGCAGGAACCCGTGTCCGAAGTTGCGCACGCTCGCGCCGACGGCGCGCTCGGTGCGTTCGAGCACCGCCACTTCGAGTCCCCGGCGGCGCGCCTCGAACGCGTGGGCCAGTCCGACGATCCCAGCGCCAACGATGCAGACGTCGGTGTCGATGGTCGCAGAGGCCGCCATACTTGTAAATACAAGTGTATAGAAGGTAGCTGAGGTGTGACGATCTCGTCACTCCGCGGGGCGGATTTGCGCCGACCCTGGCGGCACTTGTATAGTCAAGTTTATGGCCGTTGAGTTCGTCGCCAACGACCGGTCCTACGGGGTTCCTGAGCGCCCGGTCCTGGCCGTGTGCGCGGATGGCTGGGACCCCGGCTATGTCGACGACGCGCTCGAGCGCGGGTTGATGCCGCGGCTGGCTGAGACGCTCTCGAGCGGCGGGAGCGGCGGGAGCGGCGGCGGGAGCGGGGGCGGGACCTACGTGATCGGGCGCGCCCAGGTCCCCACGTTCACGAACCCGAACAACGCGGCGATCGTGACCGGGGTGTCCGCCGCCCGCAACGGCATCGCCGGCAACCACTACCGCGATCAGGCCGGGCACGAGGTCCAGGTGACCGACCCGAGCTTCCTGCGCGCGCACACGATCCACGCTGCCGCGCACGCGGCGGGCGTGCCCGCCCTGTGCGTGACGGCCAAGGACAAGCTTCGGCGCCTGCTCGCCGACGGCGGCGTGCCGTCGTTCAGCGCGGAGTGCGCGCACGAGCAGTCGCTCCCTGACGGAACGCCGCTCGTCGACGTGCTTGGTGCGCCGAACCCGGGGATCTACGACTGGCAACTATCGCCGTTCACTATCGACCTTGCGCTCGCGGTCGCGCAGCGCCTCGGGAGCCTGCTCGTGTACGCGTCGCTGACGGACTTCGTCCAGCACTCGGCCGCACCCGGCGACCCCCTGTCCGACGCGTTCTACGCCGCGGTCGACGCAGCGCTCGGCCGCGCGCTCGACGCCGGGTTCGTCGTCGGGCTCGCTGCCGATCACGGAATGCACGCGAAGACGGCCGCCGACGGCACCCCGAACGTGAGGTTCCTCGACGACGCGCTGACCGCGGGCGGCGTGACCGGCGCCCACACGCTGTGCCCGATCACCGACCCGTACGTCGTCCACCACGCCGCGCTCGGCTCGCTCGCGTGGGTCCACCTCGACGACCTCGACGACCTCGACCGAGCGCGCGGTGTCCTCGCTTCGCTCCCGGGCGTCGAGGGCGTGCTCGACCGCTTCGCGGCGGCCGACTCGTTCGAGCTGCCCGCGGACCGGATCGGGGACCTCGTCGTGCTCGCCGACGAGCGGACGGTGCTCGGCAAGTCGCGTGCGGCCCATGACCTGAGCGCCTTGAACGGTGGGTTGCGCTCCCACGGAGGCCTGCACGAGCGGGATGTGCCGATCATCGTCTGCCAGCCCCTGAAGCCAGGCGCGGTCGCCGGGCGCGAGTTGCACAACCGCGATCTCCACGATCTGCTGTTGAACCACGTGGCATGACGGCGGTGTCGGCGATCAACGTCCGTTCCCCGTTCAGCGGAGAGCTGGTCGGGACGGCGCCCGTTCTTGCGCCCGCCCAGGTCGTAGATGCACTCGACAAGGGCGCCGCGTACGTCAACGAGCTCTCGCGTCACGAACGCTCGCAGCTGCTGTTCGCGGTCGCCGCGCGCCTCGGCTCGCTCGAGGAAGAGCTGGCGACTTTGATCTCGCGGGAGTCCGGCCTATGCCTCAAGGACACGGCCCACGAGGTCGCGCGGGCCGTCGACGTGTTCCGCTTCGCGGCGATCGAAGCGCTGCGGGATGACGGCGAGGCGTTCGCGGGCGATGTGTCGCCGAACGGCCGCGCCCGGCGCGCGCACACCCTCCGCGTGCCGGTCGGCCTCGTCGCGGCGATCACGCCGTTCAACCATCCCCTCAACCAGGTCGCGCACAAGGTCGCGCCGGCGATCGCCGCGGGCGCGCCAATCGTGCTCAAGCCATCCGAGCGCACTCCGCTCACGGCGGTTGCGCTTGCGGGGATCCTCGCCGACGAAGGGCTTCCGACCGCGGCCGCGCAGATCGTATGCGGCGAGCCCGCCGCGGTCCTCGATTCGTTCCTGTCCCACGATTCCGTCGACGTGGTCTCGTTCACCGGCGGGGTCGCGGTCGGCAAGTCGATCGCCGACCGGCTCGGTTACCGGCGCGCCGTGCTCGAACTGGGCGGGAACGACCCGATGCTCGTGCTCGCCGACGCAGACCTCGACGAGGCCGCGGCGCTCGCGGTCGCCGGCGCCTTCCGGAACTCGGGCCAGCGGTGTACCGCCGTCAAGCGGATCATCGCCGTGGCCGACGTCGCCGACGAGCTCGCCGAGCGGATCGTCGAGCGGACGCTCCTGCTGCGCTGCGGCGATCCGCTCGATCCCGATACCGACGTCGGGACCGTGATCGATGAGAGCGCGGCCCGGATGATCGAGGCCCGGGTGCTCGCAGCCGTCGACGGCGGCGCCACCCTCCTGTGCGGCGGCGAGCGCGAACGCGCGCTGCTGGCCCCGGCCGTGCTCGACCACGTTCGACCGGAAGCCGAGCTGGTCGCGCTCGAGACGTTCGGCCCGGTGGCTCCGATCATCCGCGTGCGCGACCTCGATGAGGCGATCGCGACCGCCAACGCGACTCGCTACGCCCTGTCGAGCTCGGTCTGCACGTTCGACTGGCGCGCGATCTCCCGGTGCATCCGCGAGCTGCGCGCGGGAACCGTGAACGTCAACGAGGTTCCGGGCTGGCGCACCGAGCTCACGCCGTTCGGCGGCATCGGAGACAGCGGGCTCGGCGTCAAGGAAGGCGTCCGCGAGGCGATCCGCGCGATGACCTACACCAAGCTCTACACGCTCCCCTGGGGGTGATGCCGGTGACCGCGCGCTCCTCGCGCGTAAACTCCCCGACGGGGTGAGCACCGGAGGAGCTCTTGGCTGTCCGCACTGTGGCACCGACAACGTCGCCGGTGCCAAGTTCTGCATGGAATGCGGGGCGAGCCTGTCGACGTCCTGTCCGGCATGCGGCCACGCCACGGTCCCAGGGCAAAGGTTCTGCTCGGAGTGCGGCACGGCGCTGGCTCCGGGATTGGCGCCCGCCCGGGAGGCGACTCGGACGTTGAGCGGGAACACGACTGCCGCGGTCGTTCCGATGCCGCGGCGCGACCCGGCCGAGCTCCGCCGGGTGTCGGTCGTGTTCGTCGACCTCGTCGGCTACACCCCGCTGACCGAGTCGTGGGATCCGTCAGACGTGCGCGACCTGCTGGACAACTACTTCGAGACGGCGCGCGGGATCGTCGACCGTTACGGCGGCACGATCGACAAGTTCATCGGCGACGCGGTGATGGCGGTGTGGGGCACGCCGGTGGCGCGCGAGGACGACGCCGCGAGAAGCGTCCGCGCGGCGCTCGAGCTGGTCGACGCGGTGGCGTCGCTCGGCGGCCGGGTGGGTGCCCCGAACCTCAGCGCCCGCGCGGGCATCGTCACCGGACAGGCCGCGATGCTGAGCCGGGACCAGGGCGTGGTCGTCGGCGATCGCGTCAACACGGCGGCCCGCATCCAGGGAGCCGCGGATCCCGGGACGGTGTTCGTCGACGACGTCACTCGGCAGGTGACCTCGCCGGTGATCGCCTATGAGGACGCCGGTCGCCACGCGCTCAAGGGCAAGTCCGAGCCGCTTCAGCTATGGCGCGCGGTCGAGCTGCTCGCGACCACGCCGGACGCCGATCGGGACGGCCTTCAGGCGCGTTTCGTCGGCCGTGACGCGGAGCTCCGGCTGATCAAGGAGCTGCTCCACGCCGCGGTCAGCCGCTCCTCGGCGGGGCTGCTCGCGGTGTCGGGCGCCGCCGGCGTCGGCAAGAGCCGTCTGCGCTCGGAGTTGCTCGACTACCTGACCGCGCTGCCCGATCGGTTCCTGTGGCACCCCGGTCGCTGCCTCCCGTACGGCGACGGCGTCGCCTACTGGGCGCTCGCCGAGATGGTGAGGCACCGGCTCGGGATCCCGGAGGACGCACCCGCCGAAGAGACCGAGCGAAAGCTGCACGCGGGCGTCGAGCGCTGGATCGGCGACCCCGGCGAGCGCGAGTTCGTCTCGGCTCGGCTCGGCGTCTTGCTGGGCGTCGCCGACGGCGGGCCAGGACGCGACGAGCTGTTCGCCGGCTGGCGGCTCTTCTTCGAGCGGATGGCCGAGCTCGATCCCGTGGTGATGGTGTTCGAGGACATGCATTCCGCCGACGACGGGTTGCTCGACTTCGTCGAGTACCTCCTCGACTGGTCCGCGCATCACCGCATCTTCATCCTCACGCTGGCGAGGCCGGAGCTGTCAGAGCGCCGGCCGGGCTGGGCGGCTCGCCACCGGGGCGCCACCGTGATGTCGCTCGAGCCGCTCGGGGACGCCGCGATCGAGGAGCTGATCGACGCGGTGGCGACGCTGCCGATGACCGCCAAGCGGAGGATCATCTCGCACGCCGAGGGCGTTCCGCTGTACGCGATCGAGACGGTGCGGGCGCTCGCCGACCGCGGCGTTCTCGTCGAGCGCGATGGGGCGCTGGTGCTCGCCGGCGAGCTCGGCGAGCTCGACGTTCCCCCGAGCCTGATCTCGCTGCTCGGCGCGCGACTCGATGCCCTGGGCTCCGACGAGCGCGAGCTGGTCCGGTCGATGTCCGTGTTCGGCGGCAACTTCCCGCTCGCCGCGGCGCAGGCTCTATCGGGCATGGCGGAGGGGGACGCCGGTGCGGTCCTTTCAAGCCTCGTGCGCAAGCAGGTGCTGACGGTTCGAGCCGACCCGCACTCGCCCGACCGGGGGCAGTACCGCTTCAGCCAGATGCTGCTCCGGACGGTCGCCTACGAGACCCTCTCCAAACGCGAGCGGAAGTCGCGCCATCTAGCCGCGGCGCACTACCTGTCGAGTGCGTTCGCCAACGAGGGCGAGGACGTCGCCGAGGTCCTCGCCGCGCATTACCTCCAGGCATATCGAGCCGCGGCCGACGACTCCGACGCCACGCAACTCCGCACCGAGGCGATCACCGCGCTCCGGCGCGGCGCCCAGCGAGCCGCGGCGGTCGGCGCGCCCCAGACCGCCGAGCGCGCATACCGGACCGCCATCGACCTGGCCGCCGGCGAGGAGGAGCACATCGAACTGCTCGAGGCGGCTGGGGAGATGGCGCTCGTGGATGGTCGCTACGAGGCCTCACGCGAGCTGTTCGAGGATGCCGCCGCCAGGCTTCACCGCCTCGACCGAGCGCCAGATGCGGCTCGCCTCGGCTCCAAGATCGGGCAGGCACTCCGACGCGTCGGTCGCACCGGCGAGGCCATCGATCACATGCGCAGGGACCTCGCGGTGCTGAGCGGAGACTCGCGCGACCCCGACACGGCGCAGATCAACGTCGAGCTCGGCGTGGCCCTGCTGTCCTCCGGACGGGTGACCGAAGCGCAGGAGCCGCTCGAGCGCGCCCTCGAGCTCGCGCAGGCGCTCGAGCTGCCGGCCGTTCTCGCGAGCGCGCTCACCTACAAGGCGCAGCTGTGCGACGCCGTCGGGCGCGTCGAGGAGGCGCGCATCCTGTTCGACGGCGCCGTCGCCCTCTGCAAGGTTCACGAGCTCACCGACCGGCTGTTCGTCGCCGAGCTCAACGGTGGCGATTTCTTGCGCAGGTTCGACCTAGCCGGCGCCGTCGAACGCACGAGCGACGCCCTGGCGACGGCGAGGCGGATCGGCAGCCGCTACTACGAGAGCGTCGCGGCGGCCAACCTGATGCGCGGCTGGGAGTACACCGGCGCGTGGGACGACGTCGAGCGCCTCGGGGTTGAGTTGCTGGACGGGTCGCGCGAGCGGCCCGGCGCCGAGCTAGTCCACCTCGAGCTCGCATTGCTGACCGCGGCCCGCGGCGATACCCAAACCGCCCGCGAGCACCTGGGAGGCATGGAACCCTGGCGCCGGAGCGAGGCCAATCAGCATCGTTGGACCTACGCCGCGTGCGAGGCGACGATCGCGCTCTCGGCCGGCGACCTAGTCGCCGCCGCCGACCTGCTGTCAGGCGCGATGCGCGAAATCATCGCGATCGAAGGACCGTCGAGCCAGGCGAGTCGGATCGGGTTTCCGATCGCGCTCGACGCCGCGGTCGGCCTTGGCCGGACCGACGAGGCGACCGATCTGCTCGCCCAGCTGGCCGAGCGGCCCCCAGGTCATGTCCCTCCGTACCTGCGGGCACAGCTCACCCGCGGCGACGGCCTGCTCGCCGCGGCCGCCGGAGAGCTCGCGACAGCCGAGGCGAAGCTCCGCGACGCGACCGAGCGGCTCGACTCACTGGCCTACCCGTACTGGCTCGCCGTGGCGCAGACCGACTTGGCGAGCGTGCTGCTCGAGGACCGGCGTCCCGATGAAGGGAAACCCTTGTTGGAGGTCGCCACCCGGGTCCTGACGGAACTTCGTGCCTTGCCGGCGCTCGCACGAGCCGAGGCGCTGCTGGCCATCGCTTCTTCGATCCCGGCCGGCGGCTGACTACGCGAGCGACGCGAGCAAGGCGCGTCCGTTAGGGACGCCCCAGCCGCTGACCGCGTCGTAGCCGGCGCCCGCGTGGTAACCGACGCCCGGCTGTGGCGATACGTTGTTTCCCTGCGTGATGTCGACGCACGCGGTGGCGCCTCGGGGACGCCCGTCGCGGCCTTGCTCGTACAGCAACGGCGCGAGAAACGCCGGGTTCGTGGCCGCGGTGGCGCCGGCAATACGGGCGATCAGCGCCGACCACAGCGGCGCGGCGGCGCTCGTGCCGCCGTTCATCGTCTGCTGACCGTTGAACACAAGGCCGTACCCGGGTGACCCCGCGAGCGCCGCGACGTCGGGCACGACCCGCCCGTCAATCGCGCCGGCGTTCACGGACGGGACGTGCACGTCCTGCCACTGCGGACGCGCGAACCGCGCGCTCACGCCGCCGCCGGTCGAGCCGCCTCGGGGCTGGCTACGATCGCCGGGCGCGTTCCACCACACGACCTCTCGCTCGCCCGTGAGCATCGTGCCCCCGACCGCGAGCACGAATGGGCTCGACGCGGGAAAGTGCACATGCGCGCGGTCGTCGTGCATCTGATCGCCCGACCCGTCGTCACCCGTCGCGACGCACACGGTGATACCTCGCCGCGATGCCGCCTCGAGGCGCTGATTGATCGCATCAACCGCGGCCGGCGCCCAGTCAGGCGAATCCTCGGCCAGACCCCAACTGACACACAAAGTGACCGGGGGCCGATCCGCGGCGACCACGCGGTCGAGCAAATCCACCCAACCCTTCTGATCGAAAGTTGCGAAAAACACACTAATCCTCGCCGCGCGACACAGCCCCGCGATGATCTCCACATCCATCATCACCTCGTGGCTCTCACCCAGTGCCGGAGCTTTGGCTTCTGCGGACAGCGCCGCAATCTGTACGGGTGTAAGCGGCGTAGCGCCGACCGACACCGTCCCTATATGCGGCAAAGGACGTCGATACAGCTCGCAAAACCTGGTGACGTCGTCGGGAAAGTAACCGCCGCCGAACTCGGCGATCGCGATCGTCTGCCCGGCGCAGTCACCGTCGGGAAAGCTGTAGCGCTGCTCGAGATCGGCAGGGCTGAGCGGAGCGGGTGCCGTACCGGTGGCGCCATTCCCGGCGGTCAGGCGGTGCGCGACGCGGCGCTGATCGAGGCCGAACACGCCGCTCACAATTCCGTCGAGTTCTCCGGGAATCTCGAGTCCGCCCTCGCGGCCGCGGAGCAGCCCATCGCCGCTGTGGCTGTACACCCCCATCCTGGCGTGGAACGCCGCCTCGATCTGCGCCGCGGTGCCCGTCAACACGACGCTGCCGGTCGCCGGGTACTCAGTCGCGACGACCAAGCCGAAACGCTCGAGCGTCCGCTCGACCGCCTGGGCGTCGTCCCGCCACCGATTTGGGTGGCGCAGCGTCACGGTCACCTCGATGCTCGATGCCGGATCGACGTCGCCGACACGCGCGGCGTCCGGACCCCTCCCCCGCTCGCTGCCGGCGAGCGCCACGTGGGAGCCGGCCATCAGCGTTGACTACAGGCCGGGAAGTCGCGAGGATGGATGCTCGTAATCTCGAAAGGGGAGACCATGAGCCGGACTGTATTCGACTGCGCACGTGTCCCTGGCGACACCTGCTCGGTGCAGATGATTGGTGAGCGCGACGACGTGCTGGCCGCGGCAAAGCAGCATCTCGTGTCGGCTCACGGTCACGACGCCAACGGGAATCTCGATCAGAACGTCACGAACGTCGTCGACAGCCATAATTCGGCGACGACGTACTCCACCTGGATTTAGCGCCGCCGCCCCCTCCCGCAGGGCGGCGACGGCTCCCGGTCAGATCGGGTAGTGCCGCGGCAGCGACTGGACCGTAATCCAGCGCAGTTCGGTGAACTCCTCGAGCGCGGCCCGTCCGCCGAACCGCCCGAACCCGCTCGCCTTGACGCCGCCGAACGGCATCTGCGGCTCGTCGTGCACGGTCGTGTCGTTGATGTGGCAGATCCCACTCTCGATCCGCTGGGCCAGCTCGAGCGCCGCCGGCACGTTCTCCGAGAACACGGCCGCCGACAGGCCGTACTCGGTGTCGTTCGCGACCTCGACGGCGGCGTCCGGACCGTCGACGGGCACCACCGTGATCAGCGGCCCGAACGATTCTTCGCCGTAGACCCGCATGTCCGGGGTTATGCCCGTGAGCACGGTCGGCGGGAAGCACGGACCGTCCGGCTCGCCACCGCTCAGGGCGGTCGCCCCCTTTCCGACCGCGTCCTGGACCAGCCCCGTCACGCGCTCGACCGCCGCGCTGTTGATCAGCGGCCCGATCGCCGT
>Ga0335072_10005907_pt1 | contig 17970 bp, 15 predicted proteins | sample Lox_Sample_21_FD_206725 | JGI IMG/M metagenome (GOLD analysis project Ga0335072, IMG submission 206725) | Soil microbial communities from Loxahatchee National Wildlife Refuge, Florida, United States - Lox_Sample_2.1 | ecosystem: Environmental > Terrestrial > Soil > Wetlands | place: USA... | reverse complement strand
GTTTCTGCCAGCTCAGTGGTTCATCTTCATGCCGGTTGCGCTCAGTCTCCGGTGGGCTGGCGGGACTTATACAGGTAAGGGGTCAGCACAGGACCTGGGAGGCGCGGGTGGACAAGGTCAGGCACAAGGCCTCGGAGCCTGGGTTTGACGGCTTCGCCGCCGGGTCGTGGGATCCGCTGTTGCGCACCGGCTACCTGATGACGGGGGATGCCAAGGATGCTGAGGACCTGGTCCAGGAAACGCTGCTGCGGGTTGCGCGGCGGTGGAAGCGGGTGCGATCCATGGATCACCCTGCCGCTTATGCACGCCGGGTCCTGATCAACCTCGTGCTGCACGACGCCGGCCGCCGATCCCGCCAGCGAGCCGAACTGTGGCAGCAGGACGGCGAGGCCGAAGCCGCCGACGAGAGCGCGGCACGGGCCCTGCGGGAGGTTGATGACGTGGCCGAGTTCCGCTGGGCGCTGGCCCAACTGCCCGCGCGGCAGAGGGCCGTGCTGGTGCTGCGCTACTGGGCTGACCTGCCCGTCGCCGAAGTCGCCGACATCCTCGGTTGCTCGGAAGGGACGGTCACCAGCACCGCAACCCGGGCTGCAGCCCGCCTGGCCCAGATCCTCGCGCACAGCGCCCTGCCGGCTACCCGAAACGACCGCTCCGCAAGCACGAAAGGGAACACCTGATGCCTACCGAAGAACTTGAGAACGAACTGCGCCGCGCGTTTGCCCGCGCCGCTGCCGATATCCAGGACCCGCAGCAGGCACGCCAGCGGCTACTCCAGCGCAACTACCGGCCCGGACGCGGTCACCGGCGGCTGGCCGCAGGCACCACTGCCGCCACCGTCGCGGCGGCAGTGGTGCTAGGCCTGGGCCTATCGGGGGCATTCGGCTCAGCCCAGACCAGCGGCACCAGCACGATCAGGACCACCGCCTTCACGCTCATTAGCAACGCCAACGGCACCGCGACGCTGACCATCAACCCGCGCGTGCTCCTGGAGCCTGCTACCCTGCAGGCCGACCTGCAGCAAGACGGGATCCCGGCTCTGGTTACCACCGGCAGCTTCTGCTCCTCAGATCCCATCCCGGCCGGCTTCGCGCAGGTCGTGTCCGGGCCGACCGGTACGCCGCCGACCGTCACGATCAACCCCGCAGCCATGCCCGCTGGCACCGAGCTGAGCTTCGGCACCTTCCAGTACTCCTCGACCAGGACAGACACCGAGATCGAGCTCATCGACACCAAATCCCACACCTGCTCCAGAGCCCTGCCTGCCCCGCCGTCATCCGGCCATGGCGTCCTTCTGATAGGCAACGGCTCCGGGATGGGCATACCAGCCGGATCGTAGCCAGCCCCGGCCGACCGTGATGACAGGCATCAAGGGCCGCGCGTCAGCCGCGCGGCCCTTGACCTTGTGCCTGAATGCTGGCCGGCCCGCGCCAGATCCGCGCGCTCGTCCTCGCCGACAAGGGGCCGTCGCCCGGGGCGGCGCTTGTCGGTGTTCACCCAGTCGCCCAGCGTGCCCTCGTCGATCCCCAGGTCCTGGGCACCGGCCTTCACTGCCGCTGTTGGTTGCGCTGAGGCGGGGTGTAATCGGACGTCGGGTGCTGGCCACTACTCCTACCGGAGGATCAGAGGCGTCGAAGGTGTAAGTAGCGTGGGGTGGCGGACGAGGAGCGCCACAAGAGGTTCGAGCACGTCCCCCCACCATTACCAGCGTGTGCTGGCCTACGCCCTGGCCCGCACGGACCCCGACACCTCAAAGGACGCGACTGCGGCGCTCGTCAAGCGCCACTGCCCCGGTCCCGCTCCCAGGCAGATCAGCTAAGAGATGACCGTTATCCCTGGTCAGCCATGCCGACCGCAGTCATACGGCTCCCGCTTCGCTCCCAGGCTTGGCAGCCGAGCGCAGTCGTGACCCGAAACTGAGTACGAAAATAAGCCGTTAACTGCAGCGCCTTGGGGTGAGCGATGGGATTCGAACCCACGACATCCAGGACCACAACCTGGCGCTCTAACCAACTGAGCTACGCCCACCATGCCCGCCTGACACGTTAGTGCCTTGGCGGCCTACGAAGCATACCGGGCGGGGCTCACTCCGCAGAACCGGATTGCCCGCTCGCCGAGGGTTCGGCGGCGAAACGAGCTGCCAGCTGGCGTGCGGTCGCGGTATCCGGGCCCGGCTGGGGCACGAACACCGCCTCGCGGTAGTACTGCAGCTCCCGGACGCTCTCCCGGATGTCCGCCAGCGCGCGATGCCCGCCGTGCTTCTCCGGGCTGGCGAAATAGACCCGCGGGTACCAGCGCCTTGCCAGTTCCTTGATGCTGGAGACGTCGACCATCCGGTAGTGCAGAAACGCGTCCAGCTCAGGCATGTCCCTGGCCAGGAACGACCGGTCGGTGGCGATCGAGTTGCCGCACAGCGGCACCTTCCGCGATTCGGACACATGCTGCCTGATGTAGCCGAGCACGAGGTCCTGAGCCTCGCCAAGGGTGAGCCCGGCCGGCAGCTCAGCCAGCAGGCCGGAGGCGGTGTGCATCTCCCGCACCACATCCTGCATGCCATCGAGTGCCTCGGCCGGGGGCTTGATCAGCACGTCGATACCGTCGTCGAGCGGGTTGAGCTCACCATCGGTCACGATGCATGCGATCTCGACAAGCGCGTCGCTGGTGAGATCAAGCCCGGTCATCTCGCAGTCGATCCAGACGAGCCGGTCAGTCATTCGTTCAGCCTAGGTGATCGAGACCGGCCCTCGCGCCAGCCGCGCTCAAGGCCCGCTGTCGACGGCAGGTGCCGCGCCTCGCACCCGGCCGGCCAGGACAGCGATATGACCGGGAACGGGCACGTCACCAGTCAGTGCCGGATCCGGCTCCGCCACTCCGAAGGTCAGTGCGGCCGGAAGCACGCCCGCCCAGATGCCGGAGTCGTAATCTTCCTCGTCGTCCTTCGGGCTGCCCGATCTGACCTTGACCGATGCCTCGTCGAGCGGCACTGCGAGTACCGCCGTCGCGGCCAGTTCCTTGCGGTTGGGCTCCCTGACGTGCTCCCAGCGGCCGGGGACCAGGTGATCGGTGACCGCTCGCAGTGCTGCCAGTTTCTCGTCGGGGTCGGTCACCAGCCGGGCTGTACCGAAGATCACCGCGCTGCGGTAGTTCATCGAGTGGTGGAACACAGCCCTGGCGCAGACCAGGCCGTCGAGCAGCGTGACGGTGACGCAGACCTGCTGCCCGGCACTGGCCAGCAGGGACCGGTTGGCGGACGAACCATGCAGGTACAGCGTGTTGCCGATCCAGCCGTACCCTGTCGGCAGTACGACCGGCACGCCGTCGATGACGACGCCCAGGTGGCAGACCAGCCCGGCATCGAGCACGGCGTCGAGATCCGCGCGCTCGGTACGTGCGCGTTCCCGGAGCCGGTGCAGCGTGGTCCTGGGGGTCGGAGACAGACTCTCGGCGCTCATGTTGCATACCGTACCGTTCGCGCCGGTACGTCGCAGATCACCCGCAGACCCCTGTGCCTGCGGCTGCTGATAAGGAATCATTGCGGCATGCGGTTTCGCGCCGGCGCCAGGTGGCCTGCGCAGAACCGGGGCCATCGCAGACCGATAAAGTCCAGATGAGGTGAAAGGTGACAGGTGGCATTGAGGTTCCCGGCGGCAATCAGCGCGTTCCAGGTGTTCCCGGTGTAGCGGACCCGGTCGCGCTGGCTAAATGGATGGCCGAAGCGGGCCTCGCCGACCTAGGCGAGCTGCGCGGCGTTCAGCTGATCGCCGGTGGTCGGTCTAATCTCACCTACCGGCTGGACCTTGACGGCGGCCAGATCGTGCTGCGCCGCCCGCCCCTGGGGCACGTGCTGCCCACGGCGCACGACATGAGCCGCGAGTACCGGGTGCTGTCGGCCCTCGCCGGGACGGCCGTGCCGGTCCCGCAGCCGCTAGCCATCTGCCAGGACCCCGAGATCATCGGCGCTCCGTTCTATCTCATGCGCTACGTGGACGGCCTGGTGCTGCGGACTGCGCAGGATGGCGAGCTGCTGTCGCCCGCGCAGGCCGGCGAGCTGTCAGAGCTGCTGGCGCAGATGCTCGCCACCATCCATGGCGTTGACCTGGCGGCCGTGGGGCTGGACACATTCGGCAGGCCGGAGGGCTACCTGGCCCGTCAGCTCGCCCGCTGGCAGCGCCAGTGGGAACTGTCGAATAACCGGGAGATGCCCGGATATGACGAGCTGGTCGCGAGGCTGACCGCGGGGCTGCCGGACCCGGCGCAGTCAGAGGGCACCCTCGTGCACGGCGATTTCCGGCTGGACAACACGCTGGTGCAACTCACGACGCCGGCCCGGATCGCGGCGGTGGTCGACTGGGAGATGTCGACGCTTGGCGATCCGCTGGCCGACCTCGGCCTGACTCTTTCCTACTGGGCCGACGCAGGCGAGGCGTTCCCTGACTTGAATGTCGGCGCTACGGTAACCGGCCTGCCGGGCTTCTACACCCGCGGCCAGTTCGCGGCCAGGTACGCAGAACTGACTGGCCGGGACGTCTCCGCCATCGGGTACTACATCGCGTTTGGCTATTTCAAGCTCGCTGTGGTTCTGGAGGGCATCCATGCCCGCTACCTGCTGAATCAGACCGTTGGCGAAGGCTTCGAGCGGGAGGGCCCTGCGGTGCCGATCCTGATCGCCCGCGCCCACCACATGCTGGACACCGTCAGCTGACTGACGCTCCTGACATGAAAAGACCCCTGGCCCTTGGGGAGACCAGGAGTCTTGGAGTGAGGCCCGGCGCCCCGCTCTCGCCGGGCCTCATGCAATAGAGACGCGCTGCCCGGACAACCGGTTCACACGATTTCGCAGCCAATTTTGAGCGAGTTCGGACCGGGAACGCCCTGGAATGAGCCGGCCCCCTACGGCGCCGCGCAGCCCTGAGTGCACATCCGTTGCGAGACGGCCTCGATGAAGATCTTGCCGATCTCGGCCGGGTTGCTGACCTGGTAAGCGACGCCGCCGGTCGCGTTCGCGATCTGCTGCAGTGCGCTGAAGTCGCCTTGCCGGCCGAACATGAGAATGACGAGCTCGACCTTCTTGCTCGGGTTGTAGAGCTTGCGGAGCTGGGTCACTAGCGAGCTGAGCGGCAGGTCGTGTCGCGCGCTGTCCACGCCGGCGGTGAGCACGAGCACGGCGTTGGAGTAGTTCGGCGCGTACGTCCGGGTCATCTCGCGGTATGCGTCCAGAATCGCCGCGTGCAGTGCGAGCGTGCCGTGACCGATGGGCAGCGTGCTGTTCAGCTCTTGCAGCTGGGCCCGGCGGGTGATCACCCCGTAGTCGGCTGGCAGCGGGCCGATCGACACCAGCTGGTTGTACGGCTTGCTGACCGAATTGCTGTCGCCCATCTCCCACATGCCCATGCTGGTGGAGTCCGGGAAGAGCGCCAGGCCTCGCGACGCCGTCTGGTCGAGCAGCTGGTGCAGGGTCTGGGTGCCGACGCCATCCCGCTGGGCCATCGCCGGTGACACGTCGATGAGGTCCAGGTCACGCGAGCCGAGGCCCAGCTTCTCCCAGGCTTGCAGGCTCGACGAGGCCTCAGTGGCGCTTGGCGCGCTGGCTAGCTGCAACGGCTGGGAACTCAGCCCGGCCGACGCCGGCATGACATCGGGCACGCCGTCTGAAGACCGGAACCCGTAATAGCGGATCGCCGACTTGGCGTAGCTGGACTGGAGGTAATCACCGAACGCGGTCGCCCCCGCCAGCGGCACGGCCTTCGAGGTGGTGAACACGTACGGGTAGTCAAGCTCCGGGCTTCCCAGTGCTTTGTCCGTGCCGTCCGGGTAGCGAGCGTCGAGTGGTGCGTGCGGAGTTGCCTTGTCGTAGGCGATGACGGCCTGCTCGCTGGCCACGGTCACGGCTTGCCGGTCGAAGGGCGGTTTTGTCGTCGCCGCGAACTGCTGCAGTGCCGACAGTGAGTCGAAGTTCTCGGTCGACTCGACGCTGAAGACGAACTTGGTAAACGCGGCCCTGGCCGTCGCGGTGTCGCCGAGGCGGCGACTGACCTCGACGAGCGTGGCAAGACCGCTGGCACTGTCCGTCGGGTCCGGCAGGTCCACCGAAACCCCCACGCTGGCTGGCGGTCCTCCGTAGGAGGCTGGCAGCAGCAGGTTCCAGCTGGGCGGGGAGTCAAAGATCTGCGTCTTGCGGGCTACCGCGGCAGTCGTGACGAGCATCAGCGGTGACCGGGCCACGCTCTTCCCGCTGGGCTGCACTTCCTCGGCACCGAGCGGGTAGCTGCGGGCAACGTCCACCCAGAGGCTCGAGTCCGGGATCCAGGCGTCGATGGCCGGCAGCCCGCTGAGCGCGGCCTGGCCGTCGATCTGGCTCGTCTCGGCCGCCGAGTCGCCCTCGGTGACCTGCACCTCCACGCAATGTCCGGCCGCAGTGATGTTCTGGTTGTTGAACGCGCGGGCGACTGTCTGGACAGCCGGGGCGATGTCAGCGCTGACTGCTACGTTCACCAGTACCGGGACCGAGGAGCAGTCCGCGCGGGTGATCACTGCCTTGGCAGTCAGGGTGATCATGCAGACCGCGGAGACCGCGACGGCGATCGCCACCAGCTTCGCCACGCCGACGCGACGGGACCGCTCACGGCGGCCCGAGCCTGCTGCCCGTAGTGCCACGTCTGCGTCCTTCAGTCCGACTGCTCACGCCCTGCGGCCAGGTGAGACTATATCGGTCTTCTAGCCACACAACGGCCGACTTTGCCGGCTTCGCTGCCGGCCGCGGCCGCTCCGCTCGGCTGCCGGCCAGCCACAATGGCTGACATGGCAGCCGACCAGGCCTCCGGGCAGTTCATGCTCACCGACCCAGCTGACCCGCGGCTGGCCGATTATGTCGGCCTCACCGACGTGCACTTGCGCCGCAGCCTGGAGGCAGCGCACGGGCTCTTTATCGCCGAGGGTGAGAAGGTCATCTCCAGAGCGATCGCGGCCGGCTACCCGGTGCGTTCGCTGCTGGTCTCTCGCGACAAGCTGGCCACTATCGCGGACGTCACGGCCTCCTGCGAGGCTCCGTTGTACGTTGTCCCGCCCGAAGTCGCTGAGCGGCTCACCGGTTATCACGTGCACCGCGGCGCGCTGGCCTCGATGCAGCGGCTGCCGCTGCCGACGGTGGCGGGCGTCCTGGCAGCTGCTCGCCGCATCGTCGTGCTCGAGGACATCGTCGACCACGCGAACGTCGGCGCCGTCTTCCGGTGCGTGGCCGCGCTCGGCTTCGACGCCGTGCTGCTCGCGCCGCGTTGCGCTGACCCGTTGTACCGGCGCTCGGTCAAGGTGTCGATGGGCGCCGTCCTGACAGTTCCCTATACCCGGATGCCAGACTGGCGCGGCGGCCTGGCCGAACTGCGCTCGGCAGGGTTCCGGCTGCTGGCGCTCACTCCGGATCGGGCCGCGGTCCCGATCGGGGAGATATCTCAGCGCGGCAAGATCGCACTGCTGATCGGAGGCGAGGGCGGCGGCTTGTCCGGCCGCTGGCTAACAGGCGCCGATCAGGCAGTCAGGATCCCGATGAGCCGTGGCATCGACTCGCTCAACGTCGCCGCGGCTGCCGCGATCGCCTGCTACCTGCTGAGCTGACTACGCGCCTGCCCGGACTCATCTGCCTGAGCCACTGCAATCAGTGGACGTCGTCTGCGTCGGCCAGCCATGGCGTCTGCGATCATGACCAGGTGTCGTCATCACAACTGCAATGGGCCGTGGCGGGCGGACTGGCAGCCTGGGCAGGCGCTCGGCTAGCGGGCGCTGACCGGTTGCGCAGCGCGGAAGGCTGGATAGTGCCGTCGCTGTCGTTCACGCCACAGGTGGCAGCGGCAGCAGTCGCCGCACTCCCGCTGCTGCGCGGTAGTGGCAAGGGCAGTAAGGGCGTGGCCACCCTGGCCGCGGCTGCGCTCACCGCGGCAGTCCTGCCGCGGGCGATTCCCCGGCCTCAGCCTCCCGTGGATGGCGCCGAACTGCGGGTGCTGACCGCGAATCTGCTGATCGGGCGGGCCGACGCGGAATCGCTCGTCAGCCTGGTGGCCAGCAGCCGAGCTGACGTGCTGTTCTTGCAGGAGCTCACCGATGGCGCAGCGATCCGGCTGCAGAAGGCAGGGCTCGACAGCGTACTGCCCTATCAGGTGCTCGAGCCGGTGGTCTACGGGCCGAAAGGCAGCGGCATCTGGGCACGCTACCCGCTGCGTGACGGGCTGGCAGTTGCCCGTGCGTCCAGATCCAGGCCGGTAGCCAGGCTCGAGCTTCCCGGCGGGCAGTCCGTGCAACTGGTCTGCGTGCACCTCCGTCCGCCCCGCCCGTCACATTCCCCCAGCGGGGCGGCGCGCTGGCGTACCGAGATGGCCACGCTGCCGGGTCCTGGCGACGTCCCGGTAATCATGGCCGGGGACTTCAACGCCACACTCGACCACGCACGGTTTCGGCAGGTCCTGCGCACGGGCTACGTTGACGCGGCCGTTCAGGCCGGCCGCGGGCTCATCCCGACGTGGGGTCCCCGGCCGGGCGGCGAGCTGGCCGTGCTGGCCATCGACCACATCCTGCTCGACCCTCGGTGTGCGGTGCGGGCCTTCTCCGCCCACAGACTGCCCGGAACCGATCACCGCGCCCTTTTTGCGCAGATCCAGCTGCCCCGCTGAGTCGCCGCTAGCCTGGCACCGAAGCCGATTCGCCTGTTTTGCGACTCGTCGGATCGACTTAGCATCCGAAACGGCCCTCATGAAGCGCGCATAACAGCATATAAGGTCAACGGCGAGGGGCCGTTCCGGATGCTAAGTCGCGCAGAGACTGGCCACCGCGGGTGGTTTGGGCGGAAATGTGTAGCGCGGACCCTCGGCGGCACCCGACCGCCCGCGGTTACCAGGTGGCGCGGGCGCCGTCCCGCAGCCGCGCGGCAGCGCTGGGCGGGGCGCCGACGTGATCGAGGCCAAGCAGCGCCGCCCCGGCAACCGGCGGGACGTCCACGATCCGGATCACCGCATCCGGTATCCGGCCCATTACCCGCTCCGTGATGGCCCCGCTGAGCAGCGGATCGCGCGCCGTCATCAGGCTTCCGCCCAGCACGACGGGCACCGGCTGGCCGTCACGGACCCGCGGGTCGGTGAGGCCGAGCCGGCGGGCCGCAACATCCACCATCAGGAAGATCTCCTCGGCCTGCCGGATGAGCACGTCCCTGGCCACCTGATCGCCGCGGCCTGCCACCTCGAAGAGCACCGGCACCAGTCCGTGCAGCTCCTCATACGCGATCTTGCCGAGGTGCATGCCGATGACCACGTCCTCGACCCGCTCGAGAGCGAAGTGCGGGGGCACGGCGTGGCGCAGCTCGGTCTCCGGGCCGCGCCCGTCCTCGGCGCGCACAGCCCACCAGAGTGCCTTCGGCCCCAGATCACCGCCGCCGCCCCAGTCGCCTGACATCTCGCCTAGTGACAAGAACCTGGTCGTCCTGCCGTCGGGAGCAACACCGACGCAGTTGATGCCGGCTCCGCAGACAACCCCGATGCCCCAGTGCGGGCTCGCCCCGTCGTCCAGGCCCGCCCGCAGCACCGCGAAGGTGTCGTTGACCACCTCGCTCGATTCTGACCAGCCCAGCGACGCGACCAGGCGGTTCAGGTCTGCCTCCTCGGACGGCAGGTCGGCGCCGGCCAGGCATGCTGCGGTGTGCTGCGCGACGAGGCCGGTGGCCGGCAGCCCAGCCTGAACAGCAGCGGACCTGACCAGCCCGGAGAGTACCGCCACCGTGCCGTCGATGCCGATGCCCTGGTGGTTAGAGTTGCCGCCGCGGGACACGCCCAGGATGGAGCCGTCAGCTCCGATCAGCGCGACGTCGGTCTTGCTGTTCCCGCCGTCGATGGCCAGTACCGCCGCCCGTGCGGCCGTGCCCGTGGTCAGCGGGACAGCGTTCAGCGGATCAGTACTCACTAGCTGGCAGCCCAGGGCAGGAACTGGGCGTTCTCAGCCAGCAGCCGGTCGGTCAGCTGCTCGGCCAGGTCGTACTGCCCGACCAGCGGATGGGCAAGCAGCGCTTTCGCTACCCGGTCGCGGCCGCCGCGCAGCGCCGCCTCGACTGCCAGTTCCTCATATGCGGAGACGTGCGCGATGAGGCCGCTCATCAGCGGGTTCACTGGCGCGACTGGCAACGGCGCGGCGCCGGACGAGCCGATCGTGGCGGACACCTCGATGACCGCCTGATCCGCGAGGAACGGCAGCGTCCCGTTATTCCTGACGTTGACCACCTGCCGGTCGCCCGTGTCAGAGACCAGTGAGGCCAGCAGCGCCACCGCGGCTTCGGAGTAGAACGCGCCGCCGCGGTGCTGGAGGAGTTCCGGCTTGGTGTCCAGGGCGGGGTCGGCGTACATGGCGAGCAACTGCCGCTCGATCTCCGCGACCGCCTGCGCCCTGGTTTCCCGCCCGCGCTCTTCCGCGACCACCGCGTCGTGCGCCCAGAAGTACCGCAAGTAATAGGAGGGAACGGCCCCTACGGCGCGTGTCACTGCGAGCGGCAGCCCGGTGTGCGCGGCGATCTCCTCGCCGTGGCTGGCGAGCAGTTCTGGCAGCCGGTCGGTGCCGTCGACGAGTGCCTCGCGTTCCCAGGTCAGGTGGTTCAGGCCGACGTGGTCAAGCGCGACGGTCTCGGGCGCGACGCCGAGCATCGCGGCGAACGTCCGCTGGAATCCGATCGCGACGTTGCACAACCCGATGGCCCGGTGGCCGGCATCCAGCAGCGCCCTGGTGACGATGCCGACCGGGTTGGTGAAGTCGATGATCCACGCGTCACTTGCGGCGCGCTGCCGCACCCGCTCGGCAACGTCGAGGACGACCGGTACCGTGCGCAGCGCCTTGGCGAACCCGCCGGCCCCGGTCGTCTCCTGGCCCACGCATCCGCACTCCAGCGGCCAGGTCTCGTCCCGGTGGCGGGTGGCCTGGCCGCCGACCCGCAGTTGCAGCAGCACTGCGCCGGCCCCGTCGACGGCGGCGTCAACGTCGGACGTCCACGAGACGACCGCCGGGTGACCATAGCGAGCCATGATCCGGGCCGAGAACGGCCCGACCACAGCCAGCCGCTCGGCATCCGGATCAGCCAGCACCAGTTCGGTGATCTTGATGTCGCCGGTCAGCCGGGCGATCCCGTCGACCAGCTCCGGGGTATAGGTGGAACCGCCGCCAACGACCGCGAGCTTCATCGAGAACGCCTCACTTCAGCTAGATGACTTGCAGTTCGAAACAACGCAGGCACTTCAGCTAGAACGCCTTGACTTCGGCGCCGGACTGCGCGACATGGCAGGCGGCGTCGTGACCCGGACCTAGCTCGACGAGCTGCGGGGTGACCTCATGGCAGATGGGGATGGCCAGCGGGCAACGCGAGCGGAACCGGCAGCCAGGTGCGGGATTGATGACCTTGGGCGGCTCGCCGCGGTCGGTTTCCGCCGCCACGTTCAGGTCCGCCTTCGGGTCGGGCGCCGCGGACAGCAGCAGCTGAGTGTAGGGGTGCCGCGGGCTGCTGAGCACTTCCTCGGCCGGGCCGGTCTCCACGATGTGCCCGGCGTACATGACGATCAGGCGGTCAGAGACGTACCGGGCGCTCGCCAGGTCGTGGGTGATGTAGAGGATCGACACGCCTGCGTCGTCGCGCAGCCTGGCCATGACGTTGAGGAGTCCGATGCGGATGGACACATCCAGCATGGAGACAGGCTCGTCAGCGAGGATCAGCTTTGGCCGCATTGCCAGTGCCTGGGCGAACCCGACACGCTGCCGCTGCCCGCCACTGAGCTCGTGCGGATAGCGCTGGAGAACCTCGGCGCCAGGAGTGAGCCCGACCGCGTCGAAGACCCGCACCGCCTCGGTGAACCGCTGCTCCCTGGTCAGGTCGGGGCGGTGGAGTTTCAGCGCTCGCGTGACCCCGTGTGACACCCGGAAGACCGGGTTGATCGAGGCAAAGGGATCCTGGAACACCATGGGGACCAGTCCGCTGTAGCGGAGCCGCTCGCGGCGTGACCGGATCCCCGACAGCGGCTTGCCCTGGAAGTAGGCCTCCCCGCTGGTGGTCTTGTAGAGCCTGGCGAGCAACCGGGCGACGGTGGTCTTGCCGCTGCCGCTCTCGCCGACGATGGCGACGATCTCGCGTTCGCCGACCGTGAAGCTCACCTCGTCGACCGCGTGCAGAGTGCGCCGGGATACCGGGCTGCCGATATTGAAGTGCCGGCTCATCCGGTCTACGCGCAGCAGCGGTTCCTGGTCGGGCTCGGCGTGCTGGTGTCCGGGTTCCGTCCGCAGCTCAGTCACTGAGAACCTCCGGCGTCCTCGTACAGGAAGCAGCGCACCGAGGTCTCATCCACCTCGTATTCGGGAGGCGGGTCGGTCTCGCAGCGTGGCATGACCTTCGGGCACCTGGCGGAGAACCGGCAGCCCGCCGGCGGCCTGGCCAGGTCGGGCGGGCTGCCGGGGATGCCGGTCAGCTGCACCCGTGGCCCGCGGATCGAGGGGAAGGCCTCCATGAGCCCGACCGTATACGGGTGGTGCGGATGGTCGAAGAGCTTCTGAGTGGGACCAACCTCGGACACCTGGCCCGCGTACATGACCATCAGCCGGTCAGAAAAGTGCCTGACGAGCGACATGTCGTGGGTGACGAAGATGACGGCGAAGTGGTACTCCCGCTGCAGGTCCTTGATCTGGGCCATCAGCGAGCGCTGCGCCACCACGTCAAGCGCCGACGTGGGCTCGTCCATGATGATCAGCTCAGGGGTGAACAGCATTGCCATTGCGATCATCGACCGCTGCCGCATGCCTCCGGAGAGCTGATGCGGGTAGCTCTTGAGGTGGACAGGGTCGATGCCCACCATCTTGAGCACCTCAACCGAGCGCTCGTGGATCTCCGCTTTGGACGTCTTGCCGTGGGCACGCATGGCGTCCCTGAACTGCGCACCGACCGACTGCACCGGGTTGAGTGCGTTCATGGCGCTCTGCATGACAACGGACATGTCCCTCCAGCGAACCGCAGCGAGCTCGCGCTCGGTGAGCTGGACCAGGTTGCGGCCATGGAACGCCACAGTGCCGCCACTGATCTCGGCGGGCGGGTTGAGCAACTGGGCGATGCCGAAGAGCAGCGTCGACTTCCCGCAGCCCGACTCGCCGACGATGGCGAGGAACTCGCCAGGCGCCACGTCGAAGCTCACGTTCTCAACCGCGCCGACGATGCCACTCTCCAGGACGTACTCGACCGAGAGGTCCCGGATCTCCAGGACGGGGCCCGGCCGGATCGGGCTGGCGAGACCGTACTGGTCGTCAGCGAGCGCGTGCGCCATGGTCGGCGAGCCTCCTCTTAGTGCTGGCCTCGGCGGCCTTGCGGACCTTTGCCGCGGTCAGCGGGCGCAGGGCCGGGTTGCCGATCTCGTCAAAGGCGTAGTTGATAAACGCGAACGCGGCGCCTAGCAGGGCGATGCACGCCCCGGGCACGATCGCCCAGGCGTAGAGCCCGCTGCCGAGTGCGTTGTTCTGCTGCGCCCAGTACAGGGTGGTGCCCCAGCTCACGTTGTTGGCATTGCCAAGGCCGATGAACTGCAGGCCAGAGCCTGCCAGGACGGCGTAGAGGGCGTTGTTCAGGAAGCTGGCCAGCAGCAGCGAGGTCATGGTGGGGAGGATCTCAACCACGATGATGTAAATGGGCCGCTCGCCCCGGACGCGTGCTGCCAGCAGGAAGTCGCGGTTGCGGAGCGACTGCGCCTGTGACCGGAGCTGTCGCGCGGTGTAAGACCATCCGGTGAAGGTCAGGACCAGGATAAGCACGTCGTTGCCGGCGCTGGGAAGGTAGGCGGCGATGATGATCAGCAGCGGGAAGATCGGGATGACCAGCAGGACGTCAGTGATGAAGTTCAGCACGCCGTCCCACAGCCCGCCCAGGTAAGCAGCGGCGACGCCGATCAGCATGGCCACGGCGGTGGTGAGAATGCCTACCGAGAGCGCGAGGATCAGCACGTTGCGGGTGCCGTCGATCACCTGGGCGTAGACATCCCTGCCGAGGTTGTCTGTGCCCAGCCAGTGGGCGGCTGAGGGGTGGGCGAAGACCTGCGTGGTGGCCGTGTCGGGATTCTGATGCGCGAAAAGGCCGGGGAAGAACGCCACGAAGATGAAGATCGCCATGAGGACGACACCGATTGTGGCTTTCCGGTTGGTCCTGATGGCCTTCGTGATGCGGTTCAGCGCGCTCCGCCGCTGCGCCCCGCTGACTCCCTGGGCGGGCTGGGGAAGTCCGGTCGTGGTGACGGGAATTGCCATGGCTAACTCGCCGTCCTGGTTCGTGGGTCGAGGATCGCCGTAGCGATGTCGGAGAGGAGGATAGCGACAAGCACGCAGATCGTGATGATCAGGAACAGCCCTTGCATGAGGGGATAGTCGACGTTGTTCACTGCGGTCAGCAGCATGTTCCCGAGACCGGGATAGTTGAATACGTACTCGACCAGGATCGCGCCACTCACGACGAATCCCAGCGACATGGCGAAACCGGTCAGGTTCGGCAGGATGGCGTTTCGCGCCGCGACGGTGACCATGATCTTGGACGAGGAGAGACCCTTCGCGCGTGCCATGCGCACGTAGTCCTCCGTCAGCGTCGTCACCATCGTATTTCGCATGGTGAGCACCCAGCCTCCGATGCTAGTGATCAGCAATGTCAGCGCTGGCAAGATCGCGTACTCCAGGACCTGGCCGATGAAGGCAAGGCTGAACGATGGTGTGACGCCGAGCGGGTACGCGCCATACGAAGGCAAGATCCCCAGGACCGAGGAGAAGATGAGGATCAGCATCATGCCAACCCAGAAGAACGGGATGGCAGTGGTGAAGACGAAGAGCGGTGGCAGCGCGCTGTCCAGGCGGCTCCCCCGGCGCCAGGCGGCGATGGCGCCGATCGCCGTGCCGATGATAAAGGCCAGGATAGTCGTGATGCCGATGAGGCCAAGAGTCCACGGCAGCCCCTGCCTGATGAGCTCGCTGACCGGCTCGCCGCCATTCGCGACTGAGAGTCCGAGCTTGCCTTGGGCAGTGTTGGCGAAGTAGGTCACGTACTGGTGCCAGATGCTCGCCTTGTTGTCGATCCCCAGTGACCGTTCGATCGCGAGTTCCTGGGCCGGCGTGACGTTGTGCAGTTTCGAGATGATGTTGTTGATGGGATTGCCGGGCATGATCCGCGGCAGGAAGAAGTTCAGCGAGAGAGCAGCCCACAGCGTGAGCACGAAGAAACCCGCACGGCGGATGATGAACCTCATAGTCGGCGGCCTTTCGTCCCTCGTCGGTGCGGCACTGAGCGGCGGCCGTGGTGACAGCGGTGCCGGCTCGGCGCCGCTGTCACCACGCCTTCCAGACTCTTGTTATGACGCGGGCTTGATGTTGAGCAGGTCCCAGCCCCAGTCGGGATAGGCCGTCTGGCCCTGCGCGTACGGGTTCGCCGCGTCGGGCCAGCCCGTGAACTGGGCGGAGTTGTACTGGTCCCATGAGACAGCGGTGAGGACGGGGATGTACGGCACGTCCGACAGCAGCACCTTCTCCAGCTTGAACACGATGGACCGCTGGGTGCTGAGGTTGTCAGTCATGCCGTAGGAATTGAACAGCGCATCCGTTGCCGCGTTGCTGTACCGCCCGAAGTTGGTCGACGCGGCCTTCCCGATCGGTGCGGTGTTCCCGGAGAACAGCCACTGGCGCATTTCGTATTCAGGGCCGGGACCACTCGTCTGGTCGTCGATCCCGAGCTCGAAGTGGCCCAGGCTGAGGTCGGAACTCCAGGCGTTCCCGCTCTCGTTGCGGGGCGTGACCTGAATGCCCACCTTGGCAAGCTGCTGGGCGATGACGGTCCCGTCAGCCACCCAGTCCGAGTAGCCGCCGTTGTTCACCATGGTGAAGGCGAGCTTCTGGCCGGCGCTGTTCTCGCGGACTCCGCCAACCATCTTGGAGTAGCCGGCCTGGTCCAGGAGGTGCTCGGCTTGCGACGGGTTGAACGCGTAGTCGTTGTAATACGAGTTGGCCTGCGCCTGGTCCACCCAGCCGCCGCTGCGGAAGGAGGCGGCTACACCGTCCTGGAAGGAGCCCGTTTCGCTGCCGGTCTCACCGATGGCACCGACCTGGTTCCGGTTGATGGCCAACGCCATCGCCTGCCGGACCATGACGTTGTCCAGGGGGCTGTTCTTGAGGCCGAGGTTGATATCGAGCGTCACTGAACTCACCGACGGGGCCCAGTTGTGGTAAGCGCTGGGGTCCTTGGCGATATAGGTCCCGTTGATGTTGGGGATGTACTGGCCGCCCCACTGGCACTGGCCGTTGATAAGGCAGTTGTTGCCGGTGGTGTTGTCGAGATAGGCCGGCCACTCCACTGTCTTGACAGCGGGTTTGCCTGGCTGCCAGTAGTTCGGGTTGGCCTTGTAGATGAGGTTAGTGGAACTGCAGCTCCCGACTTCGTAAGCACCGGTGCCCACCGGGTGGTTGTCCGGGTAGGTCGGCAGCTTGGAGACCGGGATTTTCGACCAGATGTGTGCCGGCAGGATGGGTACCTGGCCGGCTGCATAGTAGAAGTACGTCGGCGAGGGCGCGTCGAAGTGGAGTGTCACCGTGTCGCCAGAAGTGGTCACGCTCGTGAGCGGTCCGCCTTGCGCCTTCCACAGCGACCACAGGTCCAGCGCCCCGTTCTTGTTCAGGATATTGAACGAGAAGGCGACGTCCGCAGGCGTCATCGGCGTGCCGTCAGTGAACTTGACGCCCTTGCGGATGGTGAAGGTGAGCGCGGTCAAACTGGAGTTCCAGCTGTAGCCGGTCGCCAGCCAGGGGTGGATTCCCTTGCTGAGCTGGGTCCCCGTCTCGAGCAAGTCCTCGAACATCAGCGGCTCGTAGATGATGCCGGTCTCGGTGGGGCCGCCTTCCGGCCAGTTCGTGCTGAGCGGGTTGAACTGACAGTTCCAGTTCGCCCCGGTGACGTCGCTGATGATCAGCGGCTTGCCCGCGCTGCTGCTGCTGCTGTTGCCGCCGCCGGTGCTGCTGTTGCCACAGCCCGCCGCGACCAGCCCTGCCGCACAGAGCGCCGCGGCGAGCGCGACAGTTCTATTGCGTCTCACGACCGTAGTCCTTCCCTGAGCATGGTGGATGGGACGTCAGCGCCCCGGAGTCTCCGGTGAGGCAGACGCCGGGAAACTGCCGCAAGCCACCGCCTGCAGGCCTGGTGCCAGCACGGCGGCGATCGTTCTTGGGGGTCTCATGTTCTCGCCCTTCGCGGATGAGTCTCGCCGGGTAGGGCCGTGCTCGCCCGCCCGGTGCGACGGCAGGGATAACGGGGACCGTCGGGAGTCCGACAGCACCGGGGTGGCATGAGGTTTTCGAATAGTACATGTTCACGACAAATTGCCGATACTGGTTGTGGAAGCTGCGTTATCTGCGCTGATGGCTGAGCCTGGCTGGCCGTCTGGGCGGTGGATGTCCCGGGCAGTCACGGGCTGCCGCGCCGGGATCCCGGCGGCAGCGTCGACAGCGAGCGCTACCGCTCCGAGCAGCGGCGCTTCCTGCGGGAAATGGGCCAGCACCAGGTCCGGCGGATAGGGGACTCCGCTGAGCAGGGCCTTCTCCAGCCGCGGTCCGATCCAGTCCCAGGACCTGGTTATCCCGCCGCCGACTGCGATCCGTGCCGGGTCGACGGCGATGGCCAGGTTCACCACGTGGAAGGCGAGCTCATCCACGAAGTCGGAGATCAGGTCAGTGAGTTCCGGGTCCGACGCTGCTGCCGCGAATACCTCGGCGGCAGTCAGCCGGCGCCCTTCCGGGCTGGCCCCGTCTTCGCTGGCCCCGTCTTCGCTGGCCCCGCCCTGGCTGGCCCCGCCCTGGCTGGCCCCGCCCTGGCTGGCACCGCCCTGGCTGGCAGCGTGCACGCTGGCCCTGAGCAAGCTCGCCCGCCGTTGCAGCGCCTGGCCGCTGACCATGTCCTCGAGCGGGATC
>Ga0335072_10005905_pt1 | contig 17972 bp, 22 predicted proteins | sample Lox_Sample_21_FD_206725 | JGI IMG/M metagenome (GOLD analysis project Ga0335072, IMG submission 206725) | Soil microbial communities from Loxahatchee National Wildlife Refuge, Florida, United States - Lox_Sample_2.1 | ecosystem: Environmental > Terrestrial > Soil > Wetlands | place: USA... | reverse complement strand
ATGTTCGACAACATTATCGTACTTTCAGCCAAAGACTTAAACACGAACATGAGAGCGTTGTTACGCAGGCGCTGATTGAACTTGCAAAATATCTGAGGCAGCATTCGAGCTTTCTTCAAGCATCTGCTGTTAGTGAGCAGCCTGACAGTGTCATAGGCGAGCTACTGCGTTCTATTCTGGATGCCTGCGTCAAATTCAGTGAGAGTAACCTTGAAATTGCTCGTTTATCAGCAGAGTGTATTGGGCTCATCGGTTGTCTCGACTCCAATCGAGTGGAAGCGATCCGAGACCGCAAAGAGGTCGTGGTTGTGAGCAATTTTGATGATCCTGCGGAAACGACAGACTTTGTCTTATTTCTGCTTGAAAACGTCATTGTCAAGGCATTCTTGTCGGCAACAGATCCGCTAGTGCAGGGCTTCCTCTCCTATGCTATGCAAGAGTTGCTTGAAAAGTGTGACATCAAGGAAGCCTGCGCGGTATATCGAAAAGGCATGGAACATAGCCCAACAGAGTCTATCTATCTCAAATGGCTCAAGCTACCTGAAATGGTTCGACAGACCTTGACTCCATTCTTGAAATCAAGATACAGAGTGGGGGAGTTGCCGAAATCTGAAGCAAAATATCCGATCTTTGAGCATACCAAAAAGTATACCGCCTGGCTGAGAGCCTTTGTGCTCGATCTTTTAAAACAACCACACAATACTAATGCGGTAATCATCTTCGCGCCACTCTGTCGTGTCATTAAAATAGAAGACATTTCTGTTGCCAGCTTCCTACTTCCATTTGTTGTGTTACACGCTGTTGTTCTAGGAACAGACCAACAAAGGGAGTACATTCATTTGGAATTACGGAGAGTCTTATCTCACCAGGCTCCGGCAGATTCTCATTTTGAGCGCACTAACACCAAACTATGTAGTGAGGTAAGTCTATCAGTCACTTGCAATGTTTTGGGAGTCTGACCTAAGCGGTTAGGCTGTTTTTCGCATTCTCGATTATATGTCCAGATGGATGCAAGAAAAACAGGTAAAGATGAGCCAGAAGAAGGGTTATAACACGAGATGGTCCGTTTCTGACGATAATTTTTCACAACCGGAGTCTAGTATAGAGAGAGTGGCTGAGCTACTATCATCCGTACCCGCCGAGATTATCTCTCGTCGCGCTGTGGAATGTGAATCTTATGCTAGGGCATTATTTCACTGGGAGCAGCATATTCGGCAGCTTAAAGAGGATGGTTCGAACCAGGTCAATATGACCCCCCTCTTGGAACGTCTGCAAGACATCTATACACAAATCGATGAACCGGATGACATTGAGGGCATTGCGGCGCACCTCCACGTCCTAGATATTGATCAGCAGATTCTTGGTCATCGCAAAGCAGGGCGCTGGACGGCTGCACAGAGCTGGTACGAGATTAAACTTACTGAGGAACCCGAAAATGTCGATGTTCAAGTCAATTTATTGTACTGCTTAAAGGAGTCTGGACAGCACGGTAGGTGTTCCTCTATTCATCAGCCTATAGTTGCTGATTACCATTCCCATAGATGTGCTCCTGAACTATGTTGAAGGCATGCGTAAGTCAAGTTCGGCGGTTTCTAAACTACTTCCTTTTGCTACAGAAGCATCGTGGGCAACTGGTAGATGGGACACATTACAAAAGTACATCTCACAAGCACCGCCAGAGATTGGTGGAGACTTCAACGTCAGTGTCGGCCGCACCCTTCTTGCACTACACAGAAAGAATGCGGAGGAGTTTTCGAGTATCATTCGTACATTACGGGAGCAAATCGCCTGTTCTCTTTCAACGTCTACCACTTCGTCTCTCAGCGTTTGCCGAGAAGCAATGCTCAAGTTTCACGTTCTTACAGAGCTAGAGATGATAGCTGCTCCGAATGATGGTTTCCGGAAACAGATTCTAGAATCACTTGACAGGCGACTAGAAGCCATTGGGGCATACCTCAATGATAAGCAATATCTTCTCGGTATAAGACGAGCCGCTATGCAGCTTACTAGGTATGTGCATTCGGTTATATAACGAGTTCTCTGTTAATAATCTTGCCAGCTCAACTTTCACAAAGAGCGATATAGCTTCCGCGTGGCTTACCAGTGCCCGACTTGCGAGGAAAGGCAATTCACTCCATCAATCCTTCAACGCAGTTCTCCATGCGTCACAACTCGGAGATGAATCTGCAACTATTGAGCATGCCCGCCTTCTATGGAAGGAGGGTCAACATCGAAAAGCTATACAAAGTCTCCAAGGGGCCATTGACACGAACGCGTTCATTTCACACAATCGTGGTCCTATTGAAGATCCGACAAGCTTCACCGTGGAAGGTTTGGCCGAGCAGCAGAACCTCTTGACTGCAAGAGCCCATCTACTACTTGCCAAATGGCTCGATAGTGCTGGTCACACACATTCGACTGCTTTACGTTCGCAATACCAGCTTGCAGCGAAGATGCATTCAACTTGGGAGAAAGGACACTACTACCTGGGACGCCATTATAATAAATTACTCGAATCTGAGAAGTCACTGCCTCTTGAACAGCAAGCTCAGCCGTATCTTATCGGAGACACAGCCAGGCTTGTTATCGAAAATTATCTCAGGTCACTGACCTATGGGACAAAATATATATACCAGACTTTACCACGTGTTCTCACGCTATGGCTTGACTTGGGCATTCAAGTTAATCAGCCTATGGAAGCCAAATATGGGACGAAGGAATTCGTATCCAGGATCACGACCCTGCGGAAGGAACAGCTAACCATGCTCCATAACCGCTTTACGAAATATATACAAAAGATGCCTGCGTACATATTTTACACAGCTTTGCCACAAATTGTGGCCCGTATCGCTCATCCGAACGGCGAGGTGTATCAATTCCTCCAGCAGATCATCGTCAAAGTCGTTTCCGCCCATCCCCAGCAGGCATTGTGGACCCTACTAGCTGTGAGTACGTCAAACCAGCCCGATCGGAAGACGCGTGGTTTGACCATACTTGCAACTCTACGCAACACTCCTAGGAAAGACCCAGCAAGTTACGATCTCCGGACCATGATCAAAAGTGGTGAAAGATTGGCGAGTCAGTTGCTCATGGTTTGTACTGCCGGAGAATTCCAGGGAAACAGGACCCTCACGGCAAGTATCACTAGGGATCTAGGCTTCAATCACAAAATTTGCACTCCTAGCCCTTTGTGCGTTCCTGTCGAAAGTGCGCTGACGGCGACTTTGCCGACTCTGACAGACAGTATCAGAAATCACAAGGCCTTTTCTCGCGACGTAGTCACTGTGTCTCATTTCCTAGACGAGGTGCTGGTTTTGAGCTCTCTCCAGAAGCCTCGGAAATTAACAGCCCGAGGATCTGATGGTAAAGATTATGGTCTTTTGTGCAAGCCCAAAGATGACCTTCGTAAAGATCAGCGATTGATGGAGTTCAACAGCATGATAAATCGGTCTTTGAAACGCGATGCAGAGTCAAGCAAGAGACAGCTCTACATCAAGACCTACGCTGTCACACCACTGAATGAAGAATGTGGCATTATCGAATGGGTCAATGGTCTGAAAACACTTCGGGACATCTTGCTCAACCTTTACAGAGTTAAAGGAATTACACCTAATTATGGCGAACTTAAGGTCTTCTTGGACGAAGCCTCCAAGGGGGATGACAAGCTGCCACTCTTCACTGAGAAGGTGCTTCGTGGATTTCCACCAGTCTTCTATTCTTGGTTTGTGCAGCAGTTCCCCGAGCCATCCGCATGGTTAGTAGCACGTCTCAAATATACGCGCTCATGCGCTGTTATGTCTATGGTGGGCACAATTCTTGGTCTTGGGGATCGGCATGGGGAGAACATCCTTTTTGAAGAAGGCAATGGTGGGACATTCCACGTCGACTTCAATTGTCTCTTTGACAAAGGTCTCACGTTTGCACAACCTGAACGTGTCCCCTTCCGCTTAACGCATAACATGGTTGATGCTATGGGAGTCTATGGTTATGAAGGACCCTTCCGAAAATCGTCAGAGCTTACACTAAAACTTCTCCGACAGCATGAAGAGACGCTCATGACAATTTTAGAGGCCTTCGTATATGATCCTACGCTAGACTTACTGGCTAAGAAGAGCGAGAAAAAGAAGCGGGAACGAGAAGTTACGAATATCGTCCCAGATACGGCGCAAGGCGTACTTGATAATATCAGGCGGAAAGTCAGGGGTTTGCTAGCTGGTGAAAGCGTCCCACTTGGAGTTGAAGGCCAAGTCGATGAGCTGATCAAACAGGCTGTCAGCCCGAAGAACTTAGCTGCTATGTACATTGGTTGGTGCGCTTTCTTCTAGTCTAGCATCTGGCAGGTAGCGTGAGCACAAATTTTAGCTTCATAGGAGCGGACGAGAAGGAGGTCTTGGCACATGCGGAGAGTCACGGCTGGGAGACAAAATATATCGAGGAGATTGCTAAACGTTTAGTTAACCTTCTGAAGGTGAATAAGAAGAGGGATAGAGTGGCTATCATTACACAGGGGACGTTACCTACCATTGTGGCGGTTTCCGGAAAGGAAATTAGCTAGTATCCTGTATGTGAAATCAGTAAGAGCAAGATTAGTGATACAAATAATGGAGCCGGTGATACGTTTGCTGGAGGCTTCGTCGAGGGGTCTTGCGGAAGGTAAACCCGTTTGCCGAGTGCGTAGACATGGGCCAATAGGCTAGCCGGTTTGAGTATCAGGGAGTTGGGGGGTGGCCTTCATATCCCTTCCCCAAGCAGACTTACAGCTTTTCAAGCCGACAGCAGCTTCGGACATGACATGACGACAAGCCCCTTTCTATCAACAACGGATTCCAAACCAACAGCCAACTCGCACAAAACGACAAGAAGCGTTAAAACACACTCGCAACTGAGAACGACCATCACAGCCACACAAACTCCCAACCCAACACACACCATTTCGGTCCTCAGCCATTTCTTCCTCCAGGATGGGCAGAGGACCATAAATGTCCCGGCTTTGTGAGGAAGGTAAGGAACAAGTCACGGGACTTGCGGGCGCGCTAGCATTCTTTTATACAGGTAGCTGTGCTGAGTGTGAGACTCTGTCGTTATAATTGAGCAGGGTAGAAGGCAGAGATTATTGTTAGAGGAATTCAAGATAGTGAGGTATAAGGTCAGGGATTTAGAAATATTGCGCTGTTGTCACAGGGGTACATCATAAGGTAAAGCGTGAAGGCAAAAAGGCCAAAAGGCAAAGGCAAAACACTCTCTCATTTCCATTTAGTGTAACAGTATTTCGTACATGATCTCTAAGAATGCAAGGACATCCAGCTCAGCGATCATAGATGTTTAAACTCCAGACTCCAACGATTTTGCGTCCCCTCCCGGCTCCCCCCAACCTTGCCATGTTCTACAAAAGAAACGCTGTCCGTTCGTCTCATACTCCTAATCTTGAACAGCTCATCTAGCTCCCTGCACGCCTGTCTGAGTTCTGTGGCGGGATCGAGTTCCTCTACTCTAAGCGCTGGGTCTTGTCGTTTCATCTCCCGGTCGATGACATCGGTAGCCCATAACAACGTCATGAGACTCTCCATCGATGGTTCCTGGCCCCGACTAAGATCACACGCATCTACGCCGCCGCTCAGACAGTCGCGAGCAAGAAGCTGCTGTTCAGACGCTAACCGCATGGCGCCCATCGTCGCATCCATCAAGGGACGCGCCAATTGGGGGCTGCAGGCTAGCAGTCTTCTCAACAGATTCATTCTCAGACTGAATCTCGGGCGGGACGCAGGGTTGCGCGCTCTCGTTGTCGTGGATGAGGAAGTCGTTGATGTTGAAGTCATCAGTGAAGTCGGTGTGGTGGCTAGCCATATGATCATATTCAAGATTGAAGCCGTTGGCGACAGGGAGGACCCCGTTTTCAAGGAACTCATGATCTGATAGAGAGGCTGTAGGAAAGTCGAGGTAGAGGCTGAAATCAGTAGAAGCCAAGCCATGATTGTCGAGATTGAAGTGCTGGTTTCTGTCGAAGTCATCCAGGGCCGTTGTTCTTCCGACTGACACTGCAGGTCGCACAACATCGCGGCAGGATGTTGTGTCATATCGGAAGAACTGGCGTTGGATGATTCGGCAACCGGGCGAATCTCTGGTGAGAGAGAGGCTGGGTTAACTGTTCGAATGGATTCTTGGAGGTTGAGATGCGCTTCAGAGACAGGTTCAAAGGTTGTTGAGTCGTTGCCGTCTCTTGAGCCGAAAAGTTCTTGAGAGAATGTGATAGGCGTTGGAGATTGGCGGTATTGAGATGATGGTGACTGATTGAAAACAGTCATGTTGCCAGTAATCTGAGCGATTTGCTGTTGGAGGAGGAGGTTCTTTGCCTCAGCATCAGCCAGGCGAAGTTCGAGATCGCGATTCCGTCTCTCGATGGCTCGCTTCTCCCCCTCGAGCGCTTCTACTTCTAGACGTTTACGTTCACGAGATGATTGAGCTGCACGACGATTGCGGAGGACTCGTTCTACCCGTCGTTGCTCCTTCTCATCCTCTGTCTTCGCTCGTTTTCTGATTTTCGTTAGCTTCAAGACCGGTTGATTTAACAGTTTCTTCGCATACCTCGGTGGAAGATTAGTCTTTGGTTCTGGTAGTTGCTGGCCCCATGACTTCCGTTTCTTTACCGGCTTTTTCTCCGGAGCCGGTGTTCCAGCGATGCTTCCCATCCTACTCTGATCAAACATACTGTCATCATCATTGAAGGGAGGCGTCATGGCTTGTGAGGGATCCATGGTTCCGCTCGGTGGGAATAGCGGAGGGTATTGAGAGCCCGGAGTTGAGACAAAGGAATCAACGAGGCTCTCCGCCGGGCTCTGCTCGTATTTAATTTGAATGTCATCCATGACTGTGATTGGCGGCTATCACGACTTTCTATTGTTGTGATGACTTTTTGTTATTGAGGTCCTCGAGAGTCGCCGTCCTCAACAGATGTAGCCACTGGGTGGTGACATATTGAATAGAACACCGTGGCAACGTAGGCCTATGAGTCAGGTATGATGCCAGGCACCCGAGACAGGTGATAAAGAGGATAAGAAGGGTATCAGAAGCCAATCAGGGATTCGCCTAGACTCCTTGGAATCCAAGACAGAGAATAATGAGAGATTGGGAGGATGGGAGGAGATGTGTCCTTTTAACTTGAAGCCAGCATGTCCTTTTCTAGGGGGTGCCTATTAATGCCTGTTCAGGCCTAAGCGAGGAACGGCGCAACTCGCTCCACTCCCGCGGCACCAAAACCCAGTCCGGCAAGTGCGTAGGATGTGTGCGTCGTAAATTTCCCATATTTAGGCACAAAGCTGATCCCTCTACTTCCTAAACGCCCTTCTACAAATGCCTTTCATTGGTGGCCCCTACTTTTAGCCTGAGGTGCACGCCCATTCTCCTGAACGTAGTCCCCCACATGGACATATTTCGATACACTGATGGAACTCGATGGAAAGAGACGTTGGGTCTCGAATTTCTTCATCAGGAGTAGCGTGCTCTGAGTGGGGGGAATATTAAGGGTGAAAGGGGATGTACACAACACCCATAATAATCGTGTGCAATCATGGCGTTCGCACAGGATAGAGGTCGACGTCGGCGTGGTTAGGTTATTTCGCAATAGATCTCATTTTTCTTCCATACGTATGTTAATTTCATCTGCCCCTCTTCTGTACGATTATCCCCAAGCCATGGCTCACGGATGATCTCAGCTAATATGCAGCTAAAGCAGCCCTTCTGTTCATCAGCTCAGCCTCAGTGCACTAAAAGTTATAGTACGCTGCTGGATTGGATTTTGTGCGCTGCACCTGTTTATGTAAGACGGCTTTGGCCGCGAGGCAGCGAAGCTTTTGTGTTTGCATAAGTGATCCTTACGAGATCCCTAAAGCTCACCAATAATGCATTGCAGACATAGTAACAGCCCACAAAGATGATTTCAGCATAAGCTCTATTTTATTGGATTTGCGTTAGGTAAATACAATAGAATAATTGTAGACCAATACGGCGCTGCGAGAGTGGTGCGAAACTTGTATTACTACCCGCAGTGTGCAGCCGGCGGTCAGACGGGCCGTTTGCAATAATGGCGATATTTTTTGCATCATGACACATCCTTTCGGACCGGAACAACCAGCTAGCTCACATATTCGCTTTTGCAATATGATACATGAAGATATTGGCTTTTCATCTGCAATCCTACTATCAGGGAGAAGAGCAAATTCGGTTAGAATAAGTGTTAAGTCACGTGATATTGAAGGTATTTTCGAGATCTGACGTAGAGTTGAACGATCCAGATAGTAATACGATGGCAAAATGTTCCGTCATATATGTCCAGCTTTTATCTCAAGCCGTAGATAGAAACCGTGGGCCATCATGAAAGTGCGCGTAAAAGCAACATAAATTTGCTCGAAAGTCGTCGCAAAATTTCGCAAAGCCAAATGGAGCATTTCCAGCAAGGGAAGCTAGAAACGGAGTCTGGAAATCCTAAGCCAGACATAGACCAAGTCGATATGGAGAGTCACAGCGAGGCCGAAAAAGCCATGCACGAAGGATTCATGAGAGAGGCTCTAGCAATGGTATATCAAGCCCCTCTGCGTCTCTCCTAATTTATCACCCCAAAATCACGTGAACTAACCTCCCCTTAGGCCGAGCTCGCCCTTGCAACAGATGAGACCCCCGTTGGCTGCGTCGTCATCCACAATGGAGCCATCATCGGTCGCGGTATGAACGCTACCAATCGAACATTGAACGGCACGCGGCATGCGGAATTCGTTGCTATTGCGTCTATCCTCTCCTCTTATGCCATTTCCCCCACCAACCCTGGCTCCTCCTCCCCTTCCGACGGCACTTCCGCTCCCACCTCTCCCCAAAAACGCTATTCCGCCGCCATCCTCCGCGAATGCGACCTCTACGTAACCGTCGAGCCGTGCATCATGTGCGCTTCTCTACTCCGCCAGTACCGTATCCGAAAAGTGTATTACGGGGCCTCGAATGAGCGTTTTGGAGGCACGGGGGGAGTGCTGAGTATTCATGAGGGAGAGGAGGGGATAGGGGGGCCGGAAAAGGGCTTTGAGGTGTCAGGGGGGTGGCTGAGGGAGGAGGCGATTGTGCTTTTGAGGAGGTTTTATGTGCAGGAGAATGGGAAAGGTGAGTGTTATTTTCTTTGGAGGGTTGAGGGAGGAGAAAGGGAAAGAGAGTGTTCGGGGATGCTGATGCCGAGGCTGATGGGTTTGTAGCGCCGGAACCGAGGAGTAAGAAGGAGAGGAAGTTGAAGACTGAGGTTGAGCCGTTGGTTAAGGTGGAGGGAGGGATTTCTTGAGGATGGAGATGAAGATCTCAGCGCACACAATGGCTACAAAGGTCATTGGCTCTGATAGTAAAGATGGGAAATCTGAAGTACGTGCATATGTCCTGGGCAGCGGGCCATCACGTCGACCACAATAATAATGATTTGTTCGGTATGGACGCTATGCGCTTAACAAGAAGGTGGTTAACCATACAGAAGAAAAGGATTGCACGCCTCCTAAAGAACAAAAGCATTAGCAGTCATGTGCGAGACACTGCCCGACGCAGCCGTGTTCGGCGATGGAAAAGACAACGTAGAGAACATTGATGAGGCGGACGATCGTCTATATAAGATAAAAAGCGATAAGGTTGCTTGGCAGAATAGGTTCTCTTCAAATCGAGGTCCTCAAGACCCAAAACCAGTAGTTACGGGGAAGTGAAGCCGTCGCCGGTTGTACTCCTATCACCGTTATTGGAAGCCGTCACCGTTCATATCCTTGACATTACTAAATCAAGCCTTCAGGAAAATATATCAATGCTTCTCCTATTAGGAACGATTCCGGTAAAGCTATCCAGGCCTCTAAAGGATAATTTTCATTTCAACCCTGCAGAATAACGCCTCTGCAGTACAACAGTTCACGAGGGGCTCACATACCAAGTAGGCAGGGCACTTGGCAAACGACGGCGACTTATTCGATATGTACAATAACATCAGTCTGCAGTCAACCCATATTCTAGAAATTACGACCCCGTTTCGCCTTTCCCAGCTCTTTCTGCCTCCAGCTCCCGCTCAGCCTGTTGATAATACTTCGCAGTATCCACACCATGCTGGTTATGATTGACGAAATTAAACCATGGTAACACATGCAAGAATACGCCGCTGTACCGCGAGTTTCTCGATGCAACACCTTGCATGTACGGTGTTAATGTGCTAGTCCCATACAGCGGCTCACCCGCTTTCACCTTCGCCACCATCTCCCTCATATCCATCTCCTGTTCGCGCTTATTCTCTGAAAAGCCATAGAATCGCACTGCATTCCATCAGCATACGTAATTCTTCCCCGGCTCACTTTCAGTCTCGCAATCCGCCAGGCCTTGCTCAGAATTCGACAAATGGAGGAGATAGACGCACAAATTGACCGCTGGTAGATCATCAAAAATCCAGCTCCAACTCCAATGACGCCCGTAAGCCGCATGATGGGCGCGAAGCCACCTTTTCCCACAAATGACGGTGCTACTCTCTCCCACAATAACATCAAACCAGGCCCAGCTGCAGCAGTCGTTGCTCCAGCGACGTAGTCTGAAGGCCGGGCATAGCCTAGCACGCGCTTGATGTGTCTATATCTCTTAGTGAGTATGATGCTTCTCGATTAGATCCGGATACATACGGGTCGCTGTCAATGAGCTGCAGATATCGTGATTAGCTGCCGGAGTACCATATTTGGGAATATAGAGCTTACAGGATAATCTGACGGAACCTTCTTAGCTGGCACATAAGGCCGCTGTTCTACGTTCGCCATTTTGAAGTGCCAATTGCCTCACCAATGCGAGCTTGAACTGATCGTTGAGCGACGTCGTTCTTGAAGAGAGGTTACGGCGCTAGGCCCTGATAGGCGACTATGGACGCACGGTCCTTTTGATATTTGCCTGAGGTTTCAGACGCGTTCGCCCAGACGCGTCTATGTTGGGCTAAGAACTGGAAACTATTTGTGGGATGTCATCTGGAACAACTGATGCATTCTTGAATCGATAATGGCTCCGTATCTTGATGATATGTCTTCGCCAGTCCCGGTAGCAAGAGCTCAGCCAGCACCTGGTCCTACATCTGGAGGGGATGAGCTGGACGACCTCTTCGATTACGATGCGGGCTTGGATGATGTCTTTCGTGACTTGGAGCCGCGGAAGCCTGCGTCGCCCAAAGATACATCGCGGAAAGGGCGCGCCGATTTGGGATTGGGAATTGACAAGGAGGTGGAGGTGGTTAAGAAAGCTCGAGTGCCTCGTGTTAAGTTGGATGAGAACAGGTAGTCCTTTGATTCTCACATCCAAGGATTTAGATTGACTTCCCTTTAGACTTCTTTCACAAGCTGGAATCCCTAGACTGCGCAAGAGAGCAAAGGATCTAAAGTTTAAGGGAAAGGGTCATGAAGTATACTACCACTCATAAACAGTGGGCTAGCATTGCTAATTTGTGCTGTGTCCAGTACTCTGATGCAGCTCGACTTCTATCATTCTACCAACTTTGGCTCGATGACCTCTTCCCAAAAGCTAAATTCCTTGACGCGGCCGCTATGGTGGAGAAGTTAGGGCACAAGAAGCGAATGCACATACTGAGAATGAATTGGATCAACGAAGGGAAGCCGAAAGACCCTGTACAAGAAGAATCGATATTCAATGAGCCTATGTTGCCGCCGCGAGAGGTATCTGATCGAAATAATGCGCCTCCACGAATTGCGCCTATCTTTGAGAAAGCTCAAATCGAAAGGCCTAAGACCCCGGATATCAATGGAGACGGTGACGAAGATCTATATGATGCTACGCCTAGAATTCCACGGACACAAGTTAACAAACCTACAATTCCTGCGGAGGGTGATAGCCTCTTTGGACCCAGAAAAACTGCTGTTCCTGAGGAACCAGAAGATGATCTTGATGCACTCTTGGCAGAGCAAGAGATGGAGGAGATGAATGCTGGAAAGGGACCGGGTGCGACTAGTCAAGACCATAGTATGGTAGCGCCGGAACCAGATTTTGACGATGAAATGGAAGCTATGGCTGAAATGGGAGACATGTATGACTATTAACTTCTGTGTTGAATGGCGTCCCAGGGGCATTGCAAGGCGTTGGATAGTTGTGAACGTATAAGTTCATAGAGAACTGATTCCCGCTACGCAAATAATACTTAGAATGTGAATTTCCAGAGGCTATATTGATAAAGAATGACTTGAAAAATCCATGGTGGGGTTAGCGGGGTAAATTGATCTTAAAACTTACCATTTGAACGATTCGCGTATTTTACAAAGTCCTGAGAGTAAGTCGCCAACAGTGACGCAAGATGTTGCTCACAACAGCAAGGTTCACTGCGTGAGTCGGGATTCTGACCCGCCGTCATGGCAGACAGGCTAGTGAGCGACTTGGAGAAGGTCCATCTCAGCTATGCCGCCCTACAAAAGAAAGAAGATGACTGGATAGATCACATCCTCGACTCACAACGCCCGCGCAAACGTGCAAAGCAGGATCCTGAAGAACTGAAGCGGGAGCTGGAGCAGAAGTTCCTTACTCCATCTACACGATTTTCGACAGAATGGCTGAACAAATTGCAACAGTAAGAGCTGTATTTCTCTTCAAAGTGAGCTGAACTGACATGCTCGTGAATCGCAGGCGCTGGGATTGCCCCACTGACTATACGGGGCTCTTCAAGATTGCGCCGACTCAGACGAGGACTATAACGCGCTTCATAAGAGAAGGTCTCGAAGGGCGTGTTACGGGCTATAAAGAGGTGACAGTGCCGGCCAGCAGCGCCACGGCAAAGAACTCGACATCCCTGCTGCGGAAGCCAGCGAATAGAGCAGCCTTTGTACGCGGCGCGGCAGGATTCTTTCCTTTCGCGCCAGGTGGGCTTGAGGGTGTTGAAGCGGCTGCGGCGCTCGAGGAGCAGGCACTCAAGGCGAATGAAACTACTGTCAACAGCGCATCGAAGCTTGAGCGAGTCATCAATTTTAGCAGCGAGGGAGGTCTGCTGGAAATTGCGCCGGGGTTTAGCAGAGGACTAGATTTTTCGTTAAAGAAGGCGAAGGTTGATCAGAGAGAGGCTGAGGATATTGAAAAAGTCTTAGATCAAGAGCCTGATACGGAGATTCTGCAAGAGAGTGGGGATAATAAGAGTGGTAGGGAAGAAGCTCGGAATGGAGATGACACATCAGAAGACGAGGAAGAAGATATAGACTCGATGCTGCCAGTCGAGTTTCCGGCTTTGGAGCCTCATGGGACTTTGGCTGCGTCAAGTGCTAAGAGAGGCGGCCGAGAATGGGCACATATGGTTGATGTCAAGCGGGAAATCACAAACTTCCGAGAGCTGGTTCCTGATATGGCAAGGGAGTGGCCATTCGAGCTGGATACGTTCCAGAAGGAGGCTGTGTATCACCTGGAAAATGGTGATTCTGTCTTCGTCGCCGCACATACATCAGCTGGGAAGACGGTAGTTGCAGAGTATGCAATTGCTTTAGCTGCGAAGCATATGACGAAGGCAATATACACGTCACCAATCAAGGCACTCAGTAACCAGAAATTCCGCGACTTCAGGGAAATCTTCGATGAAGTCGGTATATTGACTGGAGACGTGCAAATCGCTCCGGAGGCTAGTTGTCTTATCATGACTACGGAAATCTTACGAAGTATGCTCTACAGAGGTGCTGATCTCATACGAGATGTAGAGTTTGTCATTTTCGATGAAGTACACTATGTAAATGATCTCGAACGAGGCGTGGTCTGGGAGGAAGTCATAATCATGTTGCCGGAGCATGTGACTCTTATTTTACTATCAGCGACAGTACCAAACACATATGAATTTGCGTCCTGGGTTGGGAGGACGAAGAAGAAAGACATTTATGTCATATCAACACCCAAAAGACCTGTTCCATTGGAACATTATCTGTGGGCGAATAAGGACATTTACAAAATCGTTGATGCCGATAAGAAATTCATCGAGAATGGCTGGAAGAGTGCAAACAATGCACTCTCTGGTAGGGATAAAATAAAGCCCCATCCACCGGTTGAGGCCGCTGCTTCAGGCCGTGGACGTGGCGATCAACGTGGCGGTAGAGGTCAGAACCAGCGAGGTGGCCAACAAAGAGGAGGCGCTCAGCAGCGTGGTCGTGGAGGCCCTCTCCGAGCAAGTCAGAATCCGGGACACATGGGAAGAGGCGGAAGGCCGGGAGGTCGGACGACCGCTGCGCAAGACAGAACCTTATGGGTTCATCTTGTCCAATTCCTCAAGAAGGAATCGTTATTGCCGGCTTGTATCTTTGTTTTCTCAAAGAAAAGATGTGAAGAGAACGCCGATGCCCTCAGCAATCAGGATTTCTGCACTGCAACAGAGAAGAGCGCGATTCATATGATAATTGAGAAGTCGATTGCACGGCTAAAACCTGAAGATCGAGTTCTTCCACAAATTTTGCGATTAAAAGATATGCTTGGCCGTGGTATTGCAGTACATCATGGTGGTTTGCTGCCGATTGTCAAGGAAGTCGTTGAGATACTCTTCGCCCAAACACTCGTTAAAGTTCTCTTTGCTACTGAAACTTTCGCAATGGGTTTGAATCTCCCGACGCGAACAGTCGTCTTCTCTGGGTATCGAAAACACGACGGACACGCTTTCCGAAGCCTTCTGCCAGGTGAATACACCCAAATGGCTGGGAGAGCCGGTCGTCGTGGCCTTGATACTGTAGGATCAGTTATCATTGTAGCACCCGGCGGTGATGAGGCACCACCGGTAACTGAGTTACGTCAGATGATTCTCGGTGACCCTTCGAAGCTTCGATCGCAGTTCAGACTCACCTATAACATGATATTGAATCTACTTCGAGTGGAGGCCCTCAAGATCGAAGAAATGATAAAGCGAAGCTTCAGTGAGCACGCAACGCAACAGCTACTTCCGGAACATGAGAAACAAGTCAAAATTTCCGAAGCCGACCTGGCTAAGATCAAACGTGAACCTTGCGATATATGCGATATTGATCTTGATCTTTGCCATCAGTCGGCCCAAAACTTCAAGCAACTTACGCTTGATCTTCATCTCGGCCTTCTTGCTACGCCTATTGGCAGAAGGATGTTTTCGCAGAAACGTCTGATAGTTTTCAACAAGGATGGCGTAAGGACTCCTGGCATTCTCCTCCGCGAAGGTACTACAAGTGGAGCTGCTCCTACTCTACATGTGCTAGAAATCAGGACACAGAGAGATCAACGGGATTCTACAGACCTGCTTCCATATATACCTCATTTTCGGAAGTTTTTCACCAAGTTACCCAACTCGAAATATATTTCGACGAAGACAGTAAAAATTTCTATAAGCGACCTCGAGTGTGTGACAAAGACTATTATGAAAGGTGTGATTCCGGGGGTATTTGAAGGTGGCGAACCATATCAAGATGCGGTCAAGGAGCTAAAGCGTGTTTGTAAATCTTGGGAGCTTGACGAGTGGAATGAGGAGGACTGGGGTCGAATAAAGGACTTGCAGCTGCGGGATATACTCGAGCAACGAAGACAACAGTCTGTCTCATCTCATATGCGAGAATGTGTGGCATGTCCGCAGTTCATCAAGCATGTAAGTTTCGGATTCACACACATCACGTCGTGCTAACATGGGCAGTTCGCTATGCGCCATGATGAGTGGCTCATCAAAGAAAACATTTCACAACTCCGGCAACTCATGTCAGACCAGAATCTACAGCTCCTACCAGACTACGAGCAGCGCATACTCGTACTGAATGATCTCGAATTTATCGATGAGAGCTCCCGAGTCCAACTAAAGGGCAAAGTAGCCTGCGAGGTCCGTATCCCTGGACTCACTCCTCAACCACTACTAATATGCTTCCAGATTCACTCCGCAGACGAGCTCGTCCTCACAGAGCTCATCCTCGACAACGTCCTCGCTGACTACGAACCCGCCGAAATCGTCGCCCTTCTCTCGGCCTTCGTCTTCCAAGAAAATACCGACACGGTACCCAACTTAACCAAGAACCTCGAAACCGGCATGGCAACCATAATCGCCATCTCTGAAAAAGTGAACGCCGTCCAGACTCTGCACCAAGTGATATTATCGGCCGACGACTCGAACGACTTCGTGTCGCGGCCACGCTTCGGGCTCATGGAAGTCGTCTATGAGTGGGCCAGAGGCATGAGTTTCAAGAACATTACTAATCTGACGGATGTACTTGAAGGTACGATCGTAAGGGTTATTACGAGACTAGATGAGACGTGCCGCGAGGTGAAGAATGCGGCGAGGATTGTTGGGGATCCGGAGTTGTTCACGAAGATGCAGACGTGTCAGGAGATGATTAAGAGGGATATCACGGCTGTGGCGAGTTTGTATATGTAGATAGATCATGAAGACTCCTAGATGCCATATGCACTCTTGCTGGTCTAATCTAAAGCCGCTAAATGCCCTTGAAGATGTTATCAGATATGTTACACATGGATAGTAGATTGCGGCGTATAAATATCGGGCAATGAAAGCCCTTGTGCTTTGTTTCCCTTGTCCATCGTACTCTGTTTCACAAGGCTCTCTCTCTGTGCTAGCCTCATGAAGCACCCTCCTCCACATCGTGCTCTTCTCCCGCAGCAGCGGGTTCGAGAGCAGGCAGTCCAACCGGCAGCTGCTCCCAATGCGGCATATGTTTCCTTACGATCTCCCTCGCTTCCGGCGTATAGCATTCCGGCCTCCTCCACCTCTCTTCCCACAAAATGCCATGATTCTTAACCGGAGACCCATCATCGCACAACAGGCTCGGCGATATCAGCGCCCCTTTCTCAAGCGCGTATTCAGCCAAGTCACGTGGACATGCGAGGACCAATGACGTTAGGACATCTAAACCTTCGCTGTCGAGAGCGTTCGGGTCGGCGCCGTAGTCGAGGAGGGTTTTGATAGTCCGAGAGAGCATTGGGCCTTCATGAGGGAGCTTGAAGGGATCGAATTCCTCGACGTATCCGCTTGGAAATGTCTTCTTGTAAGCCCGAGGGAAAGTGAGGTAGTGCAAAATAGTTCTCTCTTGGGGCTCGAGTCTCTGTTTCCAGTAGTTGGTGTAGAGGGTGTTTTCAGTCGTCGCACCGGTTTCTACAAGTATGCAGATAAACTCTAGCATGGCCATACGGAGTTCCGATATTGCTTCATCGGTTATGGAGATGGTGACTCCGAGGGCGAAATGCAGGGGTGTGATCTCTGCGTGTCCGGACTTAAGGGGTCGTGAGAGAACTAGAGGTTCGTCGGGAGGCTCCTGCCAGTATGGTATGGTGAAGACGACATTGGGGTCCACTCCCTTTTTGAGAAGGTAGTACGCAAACATGTGGCATCTCTCTGCTTCATCCCGCCACAAATCCATGGCCGTGGTCTCTTCGATGAATTTGCATGAGGCGACAGTGCAAAACAATAGAGGAGGATTCTGCCCATTGAGAGGATACGAAGCGTCTGCATCCAGAAAGTCTCGTGCGTATAGGAATAAGCCATTTAGAAGGGCGAAAGCAAGGAAAGACTGCGGAAGAGGCAATTCATATCCAAAGTTGCCAAATGCACAACGCTCTGCCCATTTTTTGACCCAGTTTGTGCCCATACTGGCACAAACAGCGTCCTGGAAGTTATCGACTCGTCTTTTCCTGAGTGGGTCAAAGACATGTGTCAGAGACAGATCTTTGACAGCTCGCCGATAGGATGGTTGTGGCCATAGTATGTACTTATTGTTTTCTGCTAGTGTTTCGGCATCACGGACATCGTGACAGTCAGGAACTTCGCCCAGGATAGCCGTATGCTGCAGGTACTCAGCTTCACGCGCGTGAAGACTCCAGTGAATCAAGAGATCTGTATTGAAGTGATCAAAAGCAGTCGCGTCGTCAGCTAAGCTGGAAGGCCCTAGCAAGTAATACCTGCAAATTCATATTAGTGTTCTGTCCGATCTGTCCGATATGCTCGATTGTAATGGAAGATT
>Ga0335072_10005904_pt1 | contig 17972 bp, 18 predicted proteins | sample Lox_Sample_21_FD_206725 | JGI IMG/M metagenome (GOLD analysis project Ga0335072, IMG submission 206725) | Soil microbial communities from Loxahatchee National Wildlife Refuge, Florida, United States - Lox_Sample_2.1 | ecosystem: Environmental > Terrestrial > Soil > Wetlands | place: USA... | reverse complement strand
TGCGCGGCGCGCAAAATGGCACCAGTCCGCGCAGATAGGCCTGGGTCGCTTCCGGCATCTCCGGCATCGGCAGGCCGACATCGGTGGCGACGTCGCTGATCAGCACGCCGGCGCCGCCGGAGACGGTAATAACGCCCAGCGTATTGCTCACCGGGTAGATCTTGCGTGTCGCGGTGTGGGCGATGTCCAGCATCTCTTCTGAATTACGCGCGCGCACCACGCCGAATTCGCGCATCACAGCTTCGGTCACCGCATCGTCGCCGGCGATCGAGGCGGTATGCGACTTCGCCGCCTTGCCCCCCAGTTCGCTGCGGCCCACCTTCTGCATGATCACCGGCTTCCTGTTCTTGCGTGCCACTTCCAGCGCGGCAATCAGGTTCGGCGCCTCGCGAATGCCTTCCAAATACGTGGTGATGACGTCGATCTCGGGATTTTCCGCCAGCCAGCCGATACATTCGCCCACTGTCACATCGGCTTCGTTGCCGGTCATGATGCACAGCGAGGCGCCGATGCCGCGATTGCGCGCCAGCGTGTAGAGATGCGTGCCATACGCCCCGGACTGGCTGGCGATGCCGATGCGTCCCAGCACCGGCCAGCCGGAATCGAAGGAGGTGGAGAACGTCGCATAATACGCGGTGCGGGCGTCGAATACGCCGAGACAGTTGGGCCCGAGGATGCGCATGCCGTATTGCCGCGCGCTCGCGACCATCCGCGCCTGCACCGCTGCGCCGGCTTCATCGACTTCGGCGAAACCGGCGGTGAACATCAGCGCCGCCTTGGTGCCCCGTTTGGCGAGATCCTCCACCGCCTGCGGCGCGATCTCGGCACCGACCGCGACGATCGCGACGTCGGGCGTCTCCGGCAGCGCAGCGACGGAGGGATACGCCTTCACCCCCTGTACTTCCTGGCGGTTGGGATTGACCGGATAGATCGCGCCCTTGAATCCCTGTTGTGTCAGATAGGCGATCGGCCGGCCGCCGATGCGTGTCGCATCGGACGAGGCGCCGAGCACGGCAATCGAACGTGGCGAAAGCAACGGCGTGAGACCGGAGAAGCGCGAGGCTGCGTCGGGCATGGCGGCGGACATTCCCCCTTGGCTGCGAAACGGCTTCAGCCGTTCGGTGAGTGGTCCAGTGTGACGGCGGGATGACGCGCGGGCAACACCTCGACCCATGGCGCCGCGCCAGGCGGAGCCCGGTCCGGTTTGACAACATTCCAACCGTGAGGGAGTTTTCCGCCGGGATGTGGCATGGACACGCCCTACTGCCTTGTCCATCCGTCAGGTGCCGCTGCGTTTCAAGGGAAACCCGGCCGATGGCAGCTTCATCGATGCCAGCAACAATGGCGATGCGTGTTCCATCATCGGGGCGCTGTCTTGCCGTCGTGACAGCGCTTGCGATAAGCGCCGCCACGATTGCCCACGCGGCGCCCGAGGCCTGCCCTGCCCAGATCGAGGTGGAGCAAGCCGCGCGGCAGGTGCCCGCGGACTATCAGGCATTCGACAGTGAGCAACAGCATTCGTGGGTCAACGCGCAGTTCTCCGAAGGACCGCCGAATGAGCAAGCCTGGCTTGCGCCGGACAGCACCGCCAGGAAGGGCAAATCGATCGTCAACTCGTGGCGCTTCGTCAGTTCCGCGGCAGGCATCTGGCTGTCGTGCGGCTATACCGGGACCAGTGTCGTGATCTCCCGCCGCCTGCCGGTTACGATCCGCGTTTGTGAGGTCGTGTTCGACACGACGTTTTCGCCGCCGGCGGCAACGCGGATCGACTGCCGATGACATCGCTTTTCCGCGCGGAGAACATGCCATGCCCGACCAGGAACGCCTCGACCCTCGCCGCACCGCATTGCTCGCCTACGACGTATGCCGCCGCGCGCTGACGCCCTCCGACCCGGCCCGCAAGGCCGCGATGAGTCCGGTGCTGGAGGCCTGGGTGCGGATGATCGCATTGGCACGAGCCGCGGGCATGCCGGTCATCTACACCACGCCGGTCAGCCGCGCCGATGGCGCCGACGTTGTGATGCTGCCGACCGATCTCTCGGCGGAAACGGGGGTGCCGCCGCTAACCAACGCGGTCGAAGGCACCGCCGAGGCCGGCTTCCCCGACGAGATTGCGCCGGTCGCGGCCGACTACGTGTTTCTCAAGCGCCGGCCGAGCGCGTTTCACGGCACCGGCGTGGCAGAGCTGCTGCACATGCTGCGGCGCGACACCATCATCATCGGCGGCGGCGCCACCAACCGTGGCGTCGAGACCAGTGTGCGCGAGGCTTTCAATATGGACCTCGCCGCCGTCGTGGTGCGCGAATGTTGCTGGGGCAGTGACGCCGCGGCGCACGCGTACAGTTTGGACAAGGCCATGAAAATGTACGCACGCATCCGCACGCTGGAGCAAGTGGCGGCGATGCTGCGGGCATAGGGCGTCACCGTTTCAATGCGAAACGCGCGGCGACGGCGCAGCGGTGGTAAACCGGGGTTTGCCGTTTGGTTCGCCCCCGTGCGCCTCGCCATGAAGTGGGCTATTCGGCCGCCTGCTTCGTCCATACCGGGGGATCGACCGCGCCGACCTGGCCGGTGATGCGGCCATAGGCCTCGGGCCGGCGGTGTTTGTCGAACGCGAAGATCGTGGTGCGGCCGAGTGTGCACATGTCGAGATTGCAATCGGCGGTGATCAGCTCGTCGTCCCAGCTTGCCGCCATGGCGACGATCTCGCCCTGCGGATTGACGATGATCGAATGGCCGAACAATTCGTTGCCGTCCTCGATGCCGGCCTTGGCGGTGGCGACGGCGAAGCAGGCGTTCTGATAGCAGCCCGCCTGGATCGACAGATGCGAGTGGAACACGCGCAGATGATGCGCCTCGAAGCCGCCGGCCTCCATGTTGAGGCTGGGCGTGTTGTAGCCCAGCATCACCAGTTCCACGCTTTGCAGCCCGAGCACGCGCCAGGCTTCCGGCCAGCGGCGGTCATTGCAGATCATCATCCCCATGTTGATGCCGGGCAGCCCGCCCATCGGCGCGCGGATCACGGGGAAACCGAGATTGCCCACTTCGAAATAGCGTTTTTCCAGATGCTGCACCTTGCGGCGTGGTTCGTACTCGGCGTGCCCGGGCAGATGTACCTTGCGATATTTGAGCAGGATGTCGCCGTCCGGGTTCACCAGGATCGAGGTGTTGAACCGGCGGGTTCGCACGCGCCCGGTTTCGTCGGGTTCCGACACGCGTTCCGCATACCCGATATGGAATCCGATGCCGTATTGGCGTGCCGCCGCAAACAGGGGAGAAGTTTCGTTGGACGGCATCGCGGTTTCGAACCAATGGTCGGCCTCGGTGATGTCGGCATGATAGTGGCGTGGAAAGAACGTGGTCAGCGCCAGTTCCGGGAACACCACCAGCTCGGCGCCACGCCGGTGCGCTTGCTCCATCAGGCGGACCATGCGTTCCACGGCAACACCGCGTTGCTCTGCCTTCTGAATGGGTCCTAGTTGCGCGGCGGCGACTGTGATGGTGCGTTGGCTCACTGGACGGGTACCCATTTCAAAAGTGGCTCGAGACTGACGGTCACTTCATGACGCCGGCGGTCCGCCGTCAACTGCGATGTGTAGTTCACCACGCCGGGCAGTGGCGTGCCGGCCGGCAGCGCATGCGGATCGACCCCGCCGACCAGGGCCTGGCAGACGAACCGCAATGCCACCGGGCCGCCGGCGACGGTGCGGATGTCCTCCAGCGTGGCGGATGGCGGCAGGTGGTCGTGCGCGATCAGGCTGCGGCGCACCAGGGCGATCGTGTCGGGATTGGTGCAGTTGGGCGGCAGGTGCGCATGGTACCACACCACCGTCGCGGCGACGGCGGACAGCAGGATGGCGAGCAAGGACAGTACGAGCGGTTTCCACATTGGCGTCGTGGCCATGCTCTCGCGGGTGCGGGGCAGAGCAATAGGGCGCAGCATGCGCCACGCCTGTGGCGGATGCGACATGCCGCGTCCTGGCCGGTATTCACGCCGGGTAGTGGGTGCGCAACACCTGTCCGCCCGCTTCCGTCGGCTCCGCATCGATCAACACGAAGGCAAACACGCAAGGCCTGTCGCTGTTGTTGACCCAGGCGTGCATCGTGCCGCGCTGCACCGCGATGTCGCCCTGCGTCATATGCACCATCACGCCGTCGTCGAGCTCCAGGTCGCATTCGCCCGACAGCAGAATGGCATAGTCGAGTGTCTCGGTGCGGTGCATGAATTTGGGCGAGCCGGGAGCGAATTCGACCACCCGCACCACGCTGCCCTGGCCGGATCCGACATAGTTGTGGCGGACGACGAAGCCTTGTCGCTGCGCCGCGGCGGCGGCTTCGGAATTGTCTACCGGCATGCGATTGGTGGACCAGAGCTCGCAGCGGGCAATGCCGGCGCGGCCAGGACGGGTGTTGGCCGCCAGGCGCTCGTCGCTGGCGACAATCGCCTTGCCGGCGGCGTCGTGGCCGGTGACGATGCGGCGCACTTCCAATGTCATTGTGGTTTCCTCCTGATTTAGGCGGGCTGCGGCGGCAGCTTAGCCGGTTTGCGCGCGCGGCGGCGTGTTCAGCGAATGCGCCGCAACAGCAGCAGCACAGCGCCGGGGTTGGCAGCGTGCGGATGGGTGGCGCCGAGGATCAGCGGGCGGATATCGGGCAGGTTCAGCCAGAGCGGCAGTTCGCGCCGCAGCACGCCGGTTTCCTCACCGCTGCCGCGGCCGGTGACCACTTCCACGCAGCGCAGCCGATCGGCGTGGGCGGCGCGCACGAATGTCACCAGCGCATGGAATGCGCGCTGCGCTGTCATGCCGTGCAGGTCCAGTTTGCGGGCGGCGGCGAGCTTGCCGGCGCGGAACCGCTGCCAGGTGGCGGCATCGACGCCGCCCGGTGCTTCGCCGACTGCGAGCGGTTTCGGCGGCGCGGCTGCCGCGGCACCAAAGGGCGGCGGGCGCGGCCGGGGCGGCAGCGTTGTCTCGGGGGGTGACGCCGGCGCCATCGCTGGCCGCCGGCCGGAGAGGGGGGTGACCTGGCCGAGGTAGCTTTGCCAGGCCGCCAGGTCGGCATCGGCAAGTCGGCGCGTGCGAGGCGGCAGGTCTGTCTCCCGTATGTCCCTATCCGGTTAGCGCAGGCGTATTCTGCTACCACATGCGTCGGCACGGCTGGCCGGCCGTCCCCCTCCGCCAACCGGATAGGGGGCGGACCCGCGGATCGGGCGATGGCGCGACGCCACGCACAGCAGCGCCAGGCCCTGGCTCAGCAGCAGCCCGGAGGCAGCCGCAGCCCGGGCCTGCCGCGAGAGTGCTGCGTGCCAGTGCGTTTCGCAATCACCTTTGGCCAGTGTCCTTATCCGGTCAGCGCAGGCACGCCGTACCAGCGTATGCGCCGGCGGTCCGCCGGGTCGGTCCCCTGCGCTAACCGGATAGGCCCGCTGCCCGATGTCCTTATCCGGTCGCCGCACGCCCGCCGTACCAGCGTATGCGCCGGTGGGCCTCCCGGCGGTCCCCTGCGCTAACCGGATAGGCCCGCGGCCAAAATTCAGAACGAAGGAAGCTCCGCGCCGGATGGGACCGGTGAGGCGAGGCCTTCCCCCAGCCTGAGCAAGCGGTCAGGGCCCAGTTCGTCCAGTCGGCGAACGCCGAGCAAGGCCATGTCGCGATCGATCTCCTTTGACAGCAGCTCGATCGCGTGCAGCACGCCCGCCTGGCCGGCGACCGCGGCGGCGAACAGGAACGGGCGGCCGACCAGGACGAAATGCGCGCCGAGCGCCAGCGCTGTCAGCACGTCCGTGCCTCGGCGGAAACCACTGTCGACGATGACTGCCATGCCGCCGGATGCGGCAACGATGCGGGGCAGCACCATCAGCGGCGTCGCTGCCTTGTCCAGTTGGCGCCCGCCGTGGTTGGACACGACGATCCCGTCCACGCCGCAGTCGTGCGCGATGCGTGCGTCCTGCGGCGACAGGATTCCCTTCACCACGAGCGGGCCCTGCCACAGTTTCCGGATCAGCCGGACATGGTCCCAGGAGAGACCGGCATGGCCGGCGATGCTGCCGACGGAACGCGAAAACAGCGATGGACCACCGTCGTATTCGAGGTTGTCGATATGCGGGACGCCGCGGCGGACCAATGTGCGCGCGGCCGTGGAGATGACCCAGCCGGGATGGCGCATGCCGTCGCGGATGATCTTGCGATTGAGCTGGATCGGCTGATGGAAGCCCTCGCGCGCGTCCTTCTCGCGGTTGCTGCCGATCGGCACGTCGGCGGTCAGCACGAAGACGCGGAAACCGGCGGCCGCGACCCGGGCCACCATGCCTTCGATCGCGTGCCGGTTCGCCGATTGGTAAGAGGCGAACCATGCGCCCGGGGCATTCCGCGCCACTTCTTCCATCGGGATGATGGAATTCCCCGACAGCACGAACGGGATGTCACATTCGCTCGCGGCGCGGCCCATGACGTTGTCGGCGTCATAGGTGACGGCGGCGGCACCACCCATCGGCGCGATCCCGAACGGCGCGGCGTAGCGGCGACCGAACAGGGTGGTGTTCTGAGAGCGGTTCTCGACGCCGGCCAGCACGCGGGGAACCAGGCGGTAGTGGAGGAAAGCGGCGCGGTTGGTATCTTTCGAAGTCTCCGCCTCGGCGCCATTGGCGACGTAGCCATAAATGGCCTCCGGCAGAACGCCGCGGGCGGCAGGACGGAAGCCTTCCAGGTCCAGGATCGGCCGCAGCCGCCGGCGGTAGCGGAAGGTGAGCTTCCGGGTGGCGGCCGGCGCCGATTTGAATGGTTGCTGCAAGGCGGGAGAGAGCGTCGTCATGCCAATGCCTCTGGTGGCCTCCGTGGCGACGGCGGGAAAACCGGCGGCGGGGACGCAGCAAAAGCGCGGGCGGACAACCGCGGTTGCAACACGACACGGATGCCGCCCGACGCGGGCGAACGCGTGGTGGTGATTGCTGTTTTCCCCATGCACCGACCGGAGCGGCGTCAACGAACCCCGGAACAAGGCCCTGGGCCTATCCGGTTAGCGCAGGGACGCACCGCGGGGCGCGCCGGCGGCTTTTCTGCCGGTGGGGCGGGCCTGTGCTGACCGGATAGGCGCGCCAGTCCTGTCGGGCAGACCGGGCATTACAGCGGCCCGCGGATTTCGGCTGGGCAAGACTTCCTTAATTTTCGGCTTTTGACGCAGATCAATGCATGTCGCGCGCTTTGGGCCCAGCAATGCTTTTGCTGTTGTTCCAATCAAGCGATGGAGGAACAAAATGGCAACAATCCCTGTCGAAGTGAAGAAAACCGTGCCGGCCCCGGCCACGACGGATGCGTGGCGGTCGCTGCGGACGGATATGGACCGCCTGATGGATCGCTTCGCCAGCGGCTTCGGCCTGCCGTCGCTGCGGCGCATGTTCGATATCGCCGCGCCGTTCGGCTTCGAGAAGACGCTGCCCATGCCGGCCCCGGCGATGGACGTCACGGAGGATGACAGTGGCTACAAGCTGACCGCCGAACTTCCTGGCATGGATGAGAAGGACATCGAAGTCGCGCTGACCGACGAGATGCTGACGGTCAAGGGCGAAAAGAAGCTGGAGAAAACAGAGAAGGACAAGGACTACTACCTTTCCGAGCGCAGCTACGGTGTCTTCCGCCGCAGCTTCGCGCTGCCCGAGGATGTCGATGGTGACCGGATCACCGCGGGCTTCGCCAAGGGCGTGCTGACGGTCACACTGCCGAAGACGGCCGCGGCCAGGACCGAGCCGAAGAAGATCGAGGTGAAGGCGGCCGCGTAGGCGGCCACATGGTGCGGGGGTTGCGGCCCCCGCATCGCTCGTCCGTCAGGCCCGGCGCTGCGCTCTGCTCTCCGGTCTGCATGAACCGAAGTCGGCGGCCGGTTGAGCCAGGGACGCGCCGCGGATGTGCCGCCGGCAGATGCGCCGGCAACCCCCTTGGTGCATCCCTGCGCTGACCGGACAGGGACACAAACCGAAGCGGCATCTGTGCATCGGGCAAACGAACGGGGCTTCGTTCAGGACTGGTTAACTTCCAATAGGTATGGTGATTGACATGTTGTCGGTCGCATCCCTGTCCGCACTCTCTGGCGCGATTGGACCTCTCTCGCCGATGCAAGTCCGGTTGCCTGCCGCCGCGCCAGCCAATGGGCTGCCCGCGCCGGCGCCGGCCGCTTCGTCGCAGCTCCCATCGGCGAGCAATGGCAATCCGGCGCCGACCCGCTTGCTGCCGCGCGGATCTTTGCTCGATCTCACCGTCTAAGCACCTTGATCCCCGAGACAGGCTGCGTCACTTTGGACGCATGCCGGATTTCGCACGCCGAATCCCGGAAGGTGACAACCGCGAGCGGCTCGTATGCGCTGCCTGCGACTATATAGCCTATGAGAATCCGCGGATTGTCGTTGGCTCGGTCGTTGTTCAGAACGGCGCGGTGCTGATGTGCCGCCGCGCCATCGAGCCTCGCCGCGGCTATTGGACGCTCCCGGCCGGTTACCTGGAACTGGGCGAAACGCCGGAGGAGGGCGCCGCCCGCGAGGCGATGGAAGAAGCGCAGGCCAGCATCGCGATCGACGGCATTCTGGCGATTTTCAGCATTCCCCGGCTAGGCCAGGTGCAGATGATATTCCGCGCCCGCTTTGCCGGGCAGGGCGACCCGTCGTTCGCGGCGGGGGCGGAGAGCCTGGATGTCGCGTTGTACCCGTGGGATACCATTCCGTGGGATGACATCGCCTTTCCCTCGGTTCGCTGGGCGCTCGATGCATGGCGGCGGAGTGGCGCGGGCCCTCTGGGCGCTCCGTTCGGCAACCCGCCGGAGGATGCCCGCGGCATGGCGCGCATGGCCGGCGCCAAGAAGGGCGGATTATGAAACCCCTGCTGCGGACCCTATTGCTCGGTGGCGTGCTGCTGGTTGCCGCGCCGCGCACCTGGCTGCCATTGCCGCCACCGTTGCCGTTCGACCCGCCGACCGACCAGGCCGCGCCGATGCCCAACGACAATCTGTCGCCGCCCGGCAGAACCGCCCCGGCCGGCAGCACCTTCGCCGTGCGTGTCTATCCGATGCAGGATTACAATACCGGCGAGGGGTTCATCCCCGGCTCGGCGTATGAATCTCCCGAGGACCGCAAGCCGCTCCAGCCGCCCGGCTTCATGGTCACCGTTCCGCTGCAATAGCCCCCCGGCGGCTAACCAAATCCGCCGCCGTCGCCGCGCGGAGTTCCCGGCATTCACCGCCCCCAAAACGCGGCATGACACCGACCGCTGCGCAAAATCCGCACCGCCGCCACGGCGCGCGCGCCACCTGTTCAGGCGCCACGGCTATGCCGCGTTGGCGCCGGTGACGCGCGCGGCGAAGCGGGCTTCCGGCCTGTGCGCACCCGCCGCCAGACGCCTATCGGAAACCGGCGGCGCTTCCGCGGCATAGCGTTTTGCCAGCGCGGCGCAGGCCATGAGCTGGATCTGGTGGAACAACATCAGCGGCAGCACGATCAACCCGACCGGATGGCCCGCGAACAGCACGCTCGCCATCGGCAGGCCGCTGGCCAGGCTCTTCTTGGAGCCGCAAAACACGGCGGTGATCCGGTCCTCGCGCGAGAATTTCAGCAGGCGGCCGATCCCTGCGGTCGCAGCCAGCACCGCGCCGAGCAAGGCCGCGTTCACCAGCAGCAGGATGCCGAACAATGACAGGTCGAGTTGGTGCCAGATGCCGTGCGTCACGCCCTCGCTGAAGGCGGCATAGACGACAAGCAGGATCGAGCCGCGGTCGACCGCACCGACCAGGGTCTTGTTCCGCCCGGCCCAGTTCGCGAGCCAGGGCCGGGCAAGCTGGCCTGCCACGAACGGCACCAGAAGCTGCAGCACCACATCGCCGATCGCATGCAAGGAGAAGCCGCCCTGCGTGCGCAGCAGCAGCCCGGTCAGCAGCGGCGTCAGCAGAATGCCCAGCAGGTTGGAAGCGCTGGCAGCGCAGATCGCGGCGGCGACGTTGCCGCGTGCGATCGAGGTGAATGCGATAGAGGACTGCACCGTCGAGGGCAGCACGCACAGCAACAGCACGCCGGTCCAAAGCGGCGCGGGCAGCAGTCCCGGTGCCACAGCGCGTGCCAGGAGGCCGAGCAGCGGGAACAGGATGAAGGTGCTGGCGAATACCAGTGCGTGAAGCCGCCAGTTGCGGGCGCCGGCCAGCGCCGCCTTCGGCTGGAGTCGCGCGCCATGCAGAAAGAACAGCAGCGCGATGGCGGCGTCGGTCGCGTAACCGAAGGCGATGGCGCCGGTGCCGTGTGCCGGTACCAGCGAAGCGAGGCCGACCATGGCGACGATTGCCGCGATATAGGGGTCGATCGGCAGGCGGGACAGCAGACGTGACATGGCGGAGCGCCTTCCCGGAAGGTTCCGTGACCTGGCGCCGCCGCTTGTTATTGTGTAGTGCGTTCACCATGTTAATTGTTATCATGAGCAGTGATGAGCCTAGAAATGTTCGACCCTGTCCTGCTGGAAAGCTTCCTGGCCGTGGCGCAGACACGGAACTTCACCGAGGCGGGACGCCGGCTCGGCCTGCGGCAATCCACGGTCAGCCAGCACGTCCGCAAGCTGGAGGACGCGACCGGCCGCCGCTTGCTCGTGCGTGACACCCACCGGGTGGAACCGACCGGGGACGGCGAGGCGATGGCCGGGTTCGCCCGTTCCATTCTGGAAGCCAACGAGCGGGCGCAGCGCTATTTTGCCGGCTCGCAGTTGCGCGGGCGGGTGCGGTTCGGCACCTCGGAGGATTTCGTGTCATCCCGGCTGCCTGAGGTGTTGCGCGGCTTCGTGCAGCGCCATCCGCTGGTGGATCTGGAACTGACGGTGGACCTCAGCGCGACGCTGAACGCGATGCTCGATGAGGGCGCGCTGGACGTGGTGCTGGGCAAGCGGCGCCTCGGAGACGACCGCGGCCGATTGGTGTGGCGCGACCGGCTGGCGTGGATCGGCGGGCCGGAGACGCGGATCGATCCGGCGGTGCCGCTGCCGCTGATCCTCTACACCCCGCCGAGCATCACCCGGGCGGTGGCCCTGGAGACCCTGGAGCAAGCGGGGCGGCCCTGGCGGATCGTCTGCGCCAGCGGCAGCCTGAGCGGGCTGCGCGCCGCGGCATTGGCTGGCCTCGGCGTGACGGTGCATGCGCGTGGGCTGATGCCCGAGGGGCTGGTGGAGATGCCGGCCTCCACCCGGCTGCCGGAGTTGGGCGAGGTGGAGTTCGTGGTGCAGGGCGGCATGCGCGACCGCCGGGGCCCGGCGGCGGCGCTGGCGGAGGCGATCCTGGCGAGCGGGGACTTGTTCGGGGGCGGCACGGCGCGGGAGCGCGCCGCGTAGCGGTGCTTTACAGCCGCGGCCGGCGCCCTTAACGCGTGCTCCATGCGGTTTCCGATGCGTGCCTTGCTCGCCGCCGGCGTGGCGGCTGCCCTCGCAGTCGGCGCCGCCCCGCCGCCGCGGGCGCAGACGCGCGACCAAGCGCCGGTCTACGGGCCTGAGTTGCAGGGGTTCGCCTATCCCTGGCCGGTTTCGCGCTTCCGGTTCGAATCGCAGGGCGACACGCTGGCGATGGCCTATATGGACGTCCGGCCCGCGTCACCGAATGGCCGGACGGCGGTCCTGCTGCACGGCAAGAATTTCTGCGCGGCGACCTGGCAGGGAAGCATCGAGGCCCTGACCAAGGCAGGGTATCGCGTCATTGCCCCGGACCAGATCGGGTTCTGCAAATCCTCCAAGCCCGCGCACTACCAGTACAGCTTCCAGCAGCTTGCGGCGAATACGCATGCCCTGCTGGCATCGCTCGGCATCGCGCGGGCGACGGTGATCGGGCACTCCACCGGCGGCATGCTCGCCATCCGCTACGGGCTGATGTACCCCGACGGTGTGGACCGCCTCGTGCTGGTGGACCCGATCGGGCTGGAGGATTGGAAAGCCAAGGGCGTTCCCTGGCAAAGCGTCGATGATTGGTACCGCCGTGAACGGCGCACCACCGCCGACGGAATTCGCAACTATGAGCGGACGACATATTACGCGGGGACGTGGCAGCCGTCTTACGAACCCTGGGTGCAGATGCTGGCGGGCATGTACCGCGGTCCCGGCCGTGACATCGTCGCCTGGAACTCGGCATTGCTCTACGACATGATCTACACCCAGCCGGTGGTTTACGAACTGGGCCACCTCGAGATGCCCGTCCTGCTGGTCATCGGCGATCGGGACACCACGGCGATCGGCAAGGATCTTGCCCCGCCTGCCGTCAGGGCCACGCTGGGCAACTATCCAATCCTCGGAAAGGAGGCCGCGGCGCGCATCCCGCACGCGAAGCTGGTCGAGTTCCCGGGGCTGGGGCATGCACCGCAGATCCAGGGTCCGGCGGCGTTCCACGCTGTGCTGCTGGACTGGCTGCGGAGCGAGCCGTCCGGCGGGAAATAGGCAGCGCGGCCAGGCCGGCGGGCACGCGGGTTGGCATGCCACGGCCTTCTGCTCATGCAACGCGGGGCTCTCATGCAGCGCGGGGTCCCCATGCAGCGCGGGCCGCTCCCATTCGGCCAGGTGCAACGCGCGATCCGGGCTGCCGGTGTTGCTTGCCCCCTGTACGATCCTGCCAACCTCGTCGACCTCCAACGCCTCACCATTGCCGCAACCGCCGCGATTTTCGCGGCGTCCGCCGGGGTGCGGCGGCTGTGAAATTGGCTTTCACCGTCGTAGGGTTTTACCCTACATTCTATTTCAATTATCGTGAAAACCTGACAATCTGACGCCGGTCCCAGTCGCCGCCTTTGGCGCCTCGGCCGCAGGGAGAAACTCCGCAAAGGGAGAACAAAACATGATCACCCGCCGCACCGCCTTGACCGCCGGCCTGGCCGCCGTCGCCGCCACCCGCCTCAGCCCAGCGCACGCCGCCACGGAGCCGGGCGTGACAGCAACCGAAATCAAGATCGGCAACACGGCGCCGTACAGCGGACCCGGCTCGTCGTACAGCGTCATTCCCAAGGCCGAGGCCGCGTACTTCAAGATGATCAACGAAATGGGCGGCATCGACGGCCACAAGATCGACTTCATATCCCTCGACGACGCCTACACCCCACCCAAAACGGTCGAGGACACGCGCCGGCTGGTCGAGGAAGACCAGGTCGATTTCTGCTTCAATTCCCTCGGCACGCCGACCAACTCGGCGATCGTGGAGTACATGAACCACAACAAGGTGCCGCAGCTCTTCGTCGGCACCGGCGCCGGCAAGTGGGCCGAGTATAAAAAGTATCCGTGGACCATGGGCTTCCAGCCGAGCTACCGCACGGAAGCGCAGATCTACACGAAATACATGCTGGCCAACGTGAAGCAGCCGAAGATGGCGATTCTTTACCAGAACGACGACTTCGGCAAGGACTACCCGTTGGGTGTGCGCGACGTGCTCGGCGCGGATTGGGACAAGATCGTCGCCAAAAACCTGAGTTATGAAACCACCGACGCCACCGTCGATTCCCAGATCGCCGAAATGCAGAGCGCGGGCTGCAACGTCTTGCTCGTCGGCGCGATCGCCAAGTTCGCAGCGCAGTCGATTCGCAAGGTCTACGACGTTCAGTGGAAGCCGATGTTTTTCATGACCAACGTGGCCGTCTCCGTGGGCATGGTCATGCAGCCTGCGGGACCGGAGAAATCGATCGGCATGATCAGCACGCAGTACCTCAAGGACCCGACCGATCCGGAATGGAACAACGATGCGGGCATCAAGGCCTGGCGGGCGTTCATGGCCAAGTACCTGCCGAATGCCGATACCACCGACGCGGCCAACGTGTTCGCCTACGGCGCCGCCATGACCATGGTGCAGGTGCTGAAACAGTGCAACGGCGACTTCTCCCGCGCCAACGTCATGCGCCAGGCCGAAAGCCTGCACGATTTCGAGGTTCCGATACTGCTGCCGGGAATCCGGATCAGCACCAGTCACACCGACCATCGCCCGATCAAGGCGATGCAATTGCAAAAGTGGGACGGCAAGGGCTGGATACGGTTTGGCGGCCTGATCGAAGGCGCGAACGCATAGCTGCTGGCGTTACGGCCTCTCCCCCGTGCTGACCGCGGGAGAGGCCGGCCGGATCGCGGGTCGCCGCATTGCCGCGGTGGCAAGGCGTGCCGCTGTGTCGTGCGACGCGGGCCATCGTCGTGCAACGCGGACCATCCAGACGCCGGCGTGGCCTGCTGCCCCGGCAGCGCGACGGCCCGGAATGCACCCGCGGCATGGGGAGAAGGGCCAGTGCCGCTCACGCCGGTCCGGTGACGGTGCATCCATCCATGATCCCGACGATTTCGGCACTGGATATTGCGCCGATCTCCGCCACGAACACGATGCGTGACCGCTTCATCCCCGGCGCCATCGTCCCGCCGGGCGCCAGCGTCGCCCGCCCCCCGGCCAATTGGAAGACCATCGGCCGCCCCGGCTGATCTGTCGTTTCGAAAATCCCCTTCGCCCGCACCAGCCGGGGCGCCAACCGCCCGATCGCCGCCTGGAACAAGCGCAGCATCACCGGCTGATCCGACGTCCAGCTCAGCGTCTGGAACATTTCGGCCGCCGGAAGCCGCCGCCCCCGAGCATGGAACTCCTCCCGCGGCGCCGGCAGCCGATCCGGGTCGGGGGAAAAAACCACCGCCGCCGGCACCGCGCCATGCGGCGCCTCCATCACCAGCGCCGCCGGCCGCAGCCTCTCCACCGCCTCACGCATCCGCGCGGCACTCCCGGCCTCGGCCAGGTCCAGCTTGGTCAGCGCCACCACGTCGGCCGCGCGCAACTGCGAGCAAAGCAGCGGCTCGTCCAAAGCCGCTGTCGGGGCAGAGGCATCCACCACGCACAGCACCGTCTCCAGCGGCGCCTCGCGCCAGATCACCGGGTCCATCAGCTTGCGCGCGATCTCGGTGGGATCGGCCACGCCGCTGGTCTCGATCACGATGCAGTCCGGCCGCGGCTCGCGCCGCAGCAAGGCAGCGAGCGTGCGCAGCAGGTCGCCTTCCAGCGAGCAACAAATGCAGCCATTGCTGAGGCTCACCACGCCCTCGGCAGCGCCTGCGACCAGCTCGGCGTCGATGTTGACGGCGCCGAAATCGTTGACCACGGCGGCGATGCGCCGGCCCTCGGCGTGGGCGAGCAAATGGTTCACCACCGTGGTTTTGCCGGCGCCCAGGAAGCCGGCGACGAGCAAGATCGGGACGGGCATCAGTGCCTCAAGCCAATGCTGCGGGGCCGCCCTGGACTGCCCCGCAGCCGCAAGCCAGGCCGGAAATCATCGCGCCCACCCAATCTAGCTGCCCCCGGCCACCGGCCGCCGCACCGGCCGCCCGGGGCGGGCAGCCACGTCCATCACCCCATCGGTGATCAGCGGCACGCCGCTCACCAGCAAATGCCGCACGCCCTCCGACGGCCGGTTCATCGCCGAGAATTCCGCCCGGTCGCTCAGCGTGGCGAAATCGAATACCACCACGTCGGCGTCCGCGCCGACCGCCAGCCGTCCCTTGGTCCGCATGGCCGGCGTGCTCGGAGCAAGAATCTCCGCCGGGATCAGCGCGCATTTCCGCACCCCCTCCAGCAGCGACACCGCCTGGCGCTCGCGCACCCAGTGACGGATGAAGCGGGTGAAGCAGCCCGCCGAGCGCGGATGGGACGTGGCGTCCTCCGGCAACGGCCAGGCGTCGCCGGCGTAGACGCGACCGTCCGGCAGCGTCCACGGCATCGCGTCGGAGGCGATCGCCCCGCCCGGATACAGCACCGAAAGATCGAGCAAGTCCCGATGGTGCGCGTTGTTCTCGGTATCCAGGATATGCCAAAGCACCAGCGTCGAGGGTTCCTCGGCCTGCGCTGCCAGCAGTTCCGCGCGGTCGCGGAACCGCCGCCCGTCGGTCACCCGCTGCACCTGGTCATAGCCCGTGCCGTTGCGCGCCTCGAACTCCGGATCGCTGAAGAATGCCGCGGCCAGTACCGTCGAACCTGTCCCGTACGGATACGCCTCGACCGTGACCGGCAGTCCTTGCTCCTGCGCCTTCCGCACCAGCACGACGCAGCGCTCGATGTCGGTCTTGCTGGAGCTGTTGAAGTGGCAGACGTGCATGTGCGCGCCGGTGGCGCCGGCATAGCCGATCAGGCGGATATAGGCCTCGGCCGCGCTTTCCGGATCGATCCGCGACATGTACGCGATGTGGGTGAATGTCGGCACCTCGTGCGCCTTGGCGAGTTGGCAGACCGCGGTGAGTTCCTGCACGCCGGCGCCCGGGGCGTAGGCGTTCAAAATGCCGATGCCGATGCCGCCCTCGTCGAGCCCCAGCGCGAGACGGTCGAGAATTCCCCCGACCTCGGTTTCGCTGGCAACGTTCTCCACCCAGCGGCGATCACGCATGGCGCGGCCGAACGATTCCAGCGACGATTCCTCATTGGAGCCGGTCATCGCGCCGATGCGTGCGAACGCCCAGTTCACCGAGGCGCCGTAGTTCAGCACCCGCCCATGCTCTGCCTGCCGCCGGTACCACGAGGCCACCGGCATCACCCCGGCCTCCAGATCCAGCGTCGTGGTCACGCCATCGAACGCCTGCATGCGATCGGCCGGGACCGACTGGCCGTGCGCGTGCAGGTCGATGAAGCCGGGGGCGACCACCAGCCCGGTTGCGTCGATCACGCGCTCGGCACCCGGCAAATTTGTGCCCACTCCGGCGATCGTGCCGTCCAGCACGGCCACGTCGCCCGTTTCGTCCATGCCGCTTGCCGGATCCACCACCCGGCCACCCTTGATCACCAGACCACCCATCGCCCCACCTCGTCATGCCGAAAGTCCACCGCCACGGCGCCGGCGGCAATCCGGAGGGAGCGGCCGGCCAGCGCCACACGGGCAGGGCCGACATTAGCGGCCGGTTCCCCGCCGCCCGCAATCGGCGGCGCGTCGCGCAAGTGGGAAACGCTCCGGGTATGCGCCTATCCGGTCAACGCAGGGGTTCCCGTCCGGTCAGCGCAGGGATTGCTTGTGGGGTCTGCCGGGGGATACGGCGCCAGCCCGTGCCAGCGCTAATCGGAGCGGTGCCTGAGCTGATCGGCGTGCCTGCGCTAACCGGATAGCAATGCGCGGATGTTCGGCCGCCCCGCAGCACTATCGCTGCGCGATTGCCGCGCTATGCCCCCGCTCCATACGCCGGACGCCCATCGCCGGCCGGCGGACGTAGCAGCCGCCGAATCTGGCGCAGCACTTCATCCTGGGTATACGGCTTCTGGATCAGCCGAACCTCCCGTTCCAGCCGGTCACCCAGCCAGGTGCCGCAATACCCGCTGGTCAACAGGACAGGCAGCCCGGGACGATGGGTCCGCACCCACCGCGCCAGGCCGACGCCATCCAGTTCGCCCGGCATGCGGATGTCCGTGAACACCAGGTCCACGTGGTCGGCATGGTCCACCAGATCGATCGCCTCGTGCGCGTCACCCGCCTCAAGCACGTCGAAACCGACCTCGCGCAGGTAGTCCGCGATCGGCTCGCGCACGAGCTGATCGTCATCCACCACCAGAACAGTGGCGGGCAAGGTGGCATCGGAAGGGTGCTTCTGCATGTCCATTGCAAATCCTGTCGGCAAGATAGCGATGGAAAAGCTTTCCGTTTGCTTGAAAAAGCGTCGCCTCCCGCCAAGTTTATCGGGTGATTTCAGGTTGTTGCGGCGCTTGTAATGAGTTTGGGGGAAACCCGCCGCAAATCCGGCCCCCGGGCTGGTGCCGTGACGCGGGCGATCGCCCCTCCTGGCCTCAGGCGCACCGTGATGTCAAAACCCCGCCATAGCGCAGCGGCAGGAGGAATCCGGCAATGGCAACCCGCAATGTGGCGACGGTGTTCGGCGGCTCCGGTTTCATCGGCCGCTACATCGTCAAGCGCCTGGCGCAGCGTGGCTTCGTCGTGCGGGTCGCCGTGCGGGATCCGGAAGCCGCGCGCTTCCTCATGACCGCAGGCGCCGTGGGTC
>Ga0335072_10005901_pt1 | contig 17976 bp, 15 predicted proteins | sample Lox_Sample_21_FD_206725 | JGI IMG/M metagenome (GOLD analysis project Ga0335072, IMG submission 206725) | Soil microbial communities from Loxahatchee National Wildlife Refuge, Florida, United States - Lox_Sample_2.1 | ecosystem: Environmental > Terrestrial > Soil > Wetlands | place: USA... | reverse complement strand
ACCTGCTCTGACTTGGGCAGCAGCGCCTCGACGCGTTCGCGCAGCTGGACCAGCGTGTAGCGCGAGTCCGACTGCTGCACGATGCCGGTGATCAGCTCGCCAACGCGGTCGCGGTACTCCTCGAACATCATGTCGCGCTCGGCCTCGCGGATCCGCTGGAGGATCACCTGCTTGGCGGTCTGAGCCGCTATCCGGCCGAAGTCGTGCGGAGTGACGTCCTCGGTCTCGATCTGGTCTTCGTACTCCTTGAGCTTCTCCAGGTCGATCTCGGGCTCGGGCGGCTCACGCATCTCGCCGGTCTCGGGGTCGACCGTCGGCTGCTGCTCGGGCGTCGCGTCGATCAGCAACTGCTCCTCGAGCTCGGGCGGGATCTTGAGCTCCCACACCTTGAAGTCGCCGCTGTCGCGGTCCATTTCGACCTTGGCGTAGCGCGCCGCTTCGGGCGTCTTCTTGTACGCCGACAGGAGCGCGTCTTCCAGCGCCTCCATCAGCTTCTCGGACGAGATGTTCTTCTCAGCGGCGAGGCCGCGAACGGCCTCGACGATCTCTCTCGACATGGCTTCAGTCTCCAGGTACGAGGTTGGAGCGGACGATCAGGTCGTACGGAATCGTGACCACGCCCTCTGGTGCCGCGATCGTCACATCGCTGTCCGATGCGCCGACCAGTTCCCCGGTCAGGCTCTTGTGGCCGTCGCGGGCCTCTCGCAAGCGCACGCGCGCGCGCCGGCCGAGGAAGCGGGAGTAGTGCTGCGGCTTGGTCAGCGGACGGTCCTGTCCCGGGGAGGACACCTCGAGCGAGTAGCGGTCGCGGTAGTCGGTCAGGTGCCCGGACACGCGCTCGCACAAGTCGAGCGACACGCCCTCGGGGTGATCGATGAACAGACGCAGCGTGGCGGGCGAGACGATCTCGGCAAGCAGCACCTCGACGTCCGGTTCGCTCGTGGCGAGCCGGCGTTCGATCTCGGTCTGGAGCTGGCTGTCATTGGGCTGCACTGCGGGAACTCCTCCGTCACACATAAAAAAAGCGGGCCAGCGCCCACTTCGGGTACTGCCGCCGAACAAGTGCCCGGCGCTCAACTTCACATCTGAAGATAGCACCGCTACGCCGGGCTGGACAGCCCCCCGGGCCGGTGCATCGGGCGGTGTGCGCAGGCTGTCAAGACCCTTACCTTGGGCCTCGCTGCGCTCGGCATCCATGGGGCCGTTCCGCAGGGCATCCATGCCCTGCGGGGTTGCCGCGCACCTACGGTTGGCTGAGAGTCAGCGGGCGCATTTAACGGCAGGCACCTGAAGCAGGGCGGGGTCGTCCCCGGGGCGGATCGCGGCTCCGGATCATGCGTAACACGCCATTCGACGCGATTTGGTCTGACCGTGGCCTACTACGCATGTCGGGCATGCGTGACAGGCCACGGTCAGGGGATTCGGGCTCGAGTGGCAGCTTATGCATGCTCCCCGGCGCTCCGGCACGGATGGGGGACGCCACACCCATGCTCCAGGTGCCGCCGTTGACGTTGCCCGGCCGACTCTCAGCCATCCAAGGGTGCGCATCCACCCCCGCTGGCGCATGGATGCCCAGCGGAACGGCATTGCGGCGACGGCCCGCTCGGCATCCTTGCCTCGCCTAACGGGCCTGCCGCAATTCCATCCGGAGGACGCCGCCGCAGGCGGCCCCTATTCGTCCGTCGACTCGTCGTCCGCGGAGTCGTCGCCGGCGCGCGCGCGGGCGACGTCCCGGTAGATGCGGTAGTCGTCACGGCCGGGCTGCATGCCCGCCGCCTGAGCCAGCGGTTGGCGCGCCTCGGCGTGACGGCCGAGCATCTGGAGCGAGCGGCCGAGGCAGAACAGCGCGTAGTCGTTGGTCGGCGCACGGTCGATCACGGCCTGGAACTCGTCGACCGCCTCCTCGTAGCGCTGGGCCCCGAACAGCGCCCGGCCGAGCGCCTCGCGGATCGAGGTCTTGTCGGGGGCGAGGTCGCGCGCGCGGGCGAGCGGGATCGTCGCCTGATGGTTGTGCCCGGATTCGAGCAGCTCGGTCCCGCGTATGAACAGCTCGTAGACGTCTTCCATGTCGCCCGATTCTAGGACGGCGCGCGGCGCGCGGCACGGCCTCGGTGGCGCTGCGGACGCGGCGGCAGCGCCCACAGAGCACGCAACGCCCCGCCGAGACCGAGGCCCGCTCGCAGCTGCCCGCGCAGCGCGCGCCGCTGCCGGAGCGTGGGCGCCTCGGTGCCGCCGGCGAAGCGCGACAGTCGAAGCAGCCGCACGTACGTCGCGGCGTCGGGCGAGCCGCGGAACCGCCGCTCGACGGCCGCCAGCGTCACGCCGTCAGACAGCGGGCGTCCGCTGCGGGCCAGCGCCCGCTCGAGCTCGGCCAGCATCCCGTCCGGACCGAGCGGCGCCATCCGGCGCCAGGCGCCGAACCCGAGCGCGAGCAGCGCCACGACCACGCCCAGAACCACCAGCAGCCCGATGCTGAACCCGCCGCCGCGATGGGTGACGGTGGCGCCGCTCGTGGGGCCGCCCAGCGTGTCGACGTGCCGGGCTTTCTGCAGCAGGGCGCTGGCGCTGTTCAACGACCCAAGCGACGAGATCGAAACGTGGCCCCCGCGCGCCGGCGCCGCCGCCGGCGTGGGGTCGAACGTGACCCAGCCGTAGTGCGGGAACCAGACCTCGACCCACGCGTGCGCGTCGACGTCGGTGACGAACCAGCTCTTCGTGTTCTGGTCGTACACGCCGGTGGTGAACCCGGTCGCGACCCGCGCCGGGACGCCGCCCATCCGCAGCAGCAGTGCCATCGAGCCCGCGAACTGCTGGCAGTACCCGAGCTTGTTCAGGAACAGGAAGGTGGCCAGCGGATAGGTGGTCAGCGGTGGGTACTCGTCGTAGCTGAAGTTGTTCGCGGGCGACAGGTACTTCAGGACGTTCTTCACGAACGCGTACGGCGTGCGGGCGTTGCGCGCGAGCGCCTGCGCGGTCGTATATGCCTGCCAGTAAGGCGAGTCGCGAATCGAATCGACGGCGTTGCCGGTCGTCGGGTTGGTCTGGTCCTCCGGCGCCTGGTGGGATCCGAACGTTCCGAACAGCACGCTCTGGGGGGCAACGGCGTTCGCCGACGCCTGGGGCATCGTCAATGCCAGGTCGGACTGCGCGATGTCGGTCGGGTAGTCCTTGCCGGCCTTGGCCAGCTGGGCGGGGCTCGGATGGGGGTTGTACACCGAGACCTTGTACGTGTCTCCGGGGCCGAGCGGATTGATCGTCGTCCATGTCCCCACGCTGTCTCCCGGAATCGCCCCGCTCGGGAGATGGGTCGGCGGCAGCGCCGCGTAGCCGGCGGCGACGACGTCCGAGGTGTTCATCTGGCGGATCGTGACCGTGAGGGTCTGGGTGTAGCGCTTGATCGTCGACGTGCTCACGTCCTCGAGCCCGCCGCCCGTGCTGACCCCGCCCGCGGCCCAGCCGACCCCGTCGAAGTTGTCGAGGTTCTCGGTCTTCCAGTACTCCTGGGTGAAGGCGTTCGGAGACGCCTTGACCTCGAGCACGGTGTTGCCGGTTCGCGGCCAGGTCAGCGGCCCGTAGCGTTGGGCCCAGTCGAACCGGTCCACGTGCGCGGGCGTGAACCCGCGCGTGAGCGCCTCGTAGTTGATCCAGGGCGAGTGCTGGTCGATCGCGGGGGCGACGGCCATGCCGACCGCGGCGGTGACAGCGCACGCGACCACCACCCCGAACCGCCGGTCGGCCGCCACCCGCTCCCCCCACATGAAGAACGCGAGCAGCGCGAACAGCAGGACGCCCTGGATGTACGGGAGCTTCGGATGAACGAGCGTGGCCGGCACCACGACGAGCGCGATCAGCGGCAGCGCGGCGCCGGCCCGGCGGATGTCGCCGAGCGCGGGCGGCGCGAACGCGAGCAGCATCGCCGCGTCGAGCAGCAGCACCGCCGCGCCGAGCACGATCACGATCCGGGCCCACTCGTTGATCCCGTTGTAGGGGACGAGGATCCCGGGCAGCGTCGACAGCCCCTCGCCGATCCCGTTGGCGGTGACCGCGACACGCAGGTGGATCGTCCAGTCGAGCGGGACGCCGCTGATCGGGAACACCGCCAGGATCGCGATGAACGCCAGCCACGCGCCGATGACCGTCAGCGGCTCGCCTCCGCCCCGGGACGCGGCGACGGAGCGTTCGCGCTCGAGCAGCACCGGCGCCAGACCCGCCAGCGCCACCGCCACGCCGACGAGCCCGAGCAGCCGCCAGGTCGGCGCCGGTGCCATCAGCGTCCCCCACCGCACGACGCCGTAGAGGCCGAGGGCCGCGAACGCGACCAGCCTGATCACCGGGTGATCGTTGGCGTGGGCGACCCTACGGTGGCGGCGCCCTGTGTCCCGCCGGAGCGGCGCCAGCACCGCGACCTGCGTGTTGGTGGTCACGCCGCCCGCTCCCGTACCCGCCGGCCGGCGCCGACGACGAACCCGAGGCAGCCGGACACCTCGAAGCTCGCCTCGTGGCCCGGCTGCGTCGCCAGCGCCTTCGGAAGCACCAGGATCGCGGCCCGGACGCCGGCGCTCGCCAACCCGGCGGGCAGCCGGGCGTGCGCCGTCGCCACGACGTACAGGACCTGGGCCGAGCGGGCGCCGGGCGCGAGCCCCGGAGCCCGGGTCTCGGGACCGCCGTCGATCATCGCCAGCCGCGCGTGCGCGACCGGCCACGCGTTCAGGTCGGGCTCGATCTCGAGCGGGCGGAACTCGCCGGGAAGGAGCAGGCCGCAGCCGGTCCGGGTCCCGAGCTCCAGCGTGAGCGAGGCGGCGGCCCTGACCGCGGCGTCGAGGTGCTCGGGCGGACCGTCGCAACGGGCGTCGACCACGACCAGCGGACGGGTCTCGGTGTCGGCGCGCAGACGCCGCTCGAGCAGTCCGGCCCCGCGCGCGAGCGCCGGCCAGTGGATCCTCGACGCCGGCGTGCCCTGACGGTAGGGGCGAAGGCCGTCGACCTCGGTCGCGCCGAACGGCTCGATCGGCGCCGCGCCCGTGGCCCGCCGCCACTTCTCCCCCGCGCCCGGGACCCACTTGACCCGTTCGGTCCGCGGCAGCACGAGCAGCTCCTGCGCAGGGGACGGGCTCAGTCGCTCCACGCGGGCGAGCTCGAGCGCGTCCGAGACGATCAGCGTCGGCGGCTCGACCCGACGGAGCCCGCGTCGCGGGAACGACGCGACGATCCGAACGCTCGCGACCGCGCCTCCCGACATCAGCGACATCGGTCCGCGGATCGACACCGGCTCGCCCGCCAGCGGGTCCACCACGGCCGCCCCCGGAAGTCCCCAGTGCCCGCGCGTGACCTCGATCGTGGCCTCGATCGGCTCCTCCTCGATCACCCGCTCGGAATCGAGCTTGCGCTCGATCGTGGCCCCCCGCGCGGCCAGCGAGACCCACGCCGGCGCGACGACCCCGAGCAGCGTGATCGCGATCCCGGGAACGAACAGCGGCGAGGCGTCGAACAGCAGCGCCACCAGGATCAGCGCCAGCCCGGCGACCACCGCCGCCGCCGCCCGTCTCACCGCAGACGCTCCTCCTCGGCCGGGGTCTGGGCGGGAGCGCGGGGTGCCCTCATAACGCCCTCACCGACGAGACGGCGTCGCTGACGACGTCCGCCGCGGCCCGGCGCGCGGACTCGGGCGCGAGCACGAGCCGGTGCGCCAGGACCGTTTGGGCCAGGGCCTGGACGTCGTCGGGCAGCGCGTGGTCGCGGCCCTGCATCATCGCGAACGCCTTGGCGGCGCGCAGGAGCAGCAGGCCGGCGCGCGGGCTCGCGCCGAGGTCGACGCGGGGGTCCTCGCGGGTGCGCCACAGCAGGCGCACGATGTACTCGCGCAAAGGCTCGGACGCGCGCACGCGCTTGGCCGCGTCCTGGGCGGCGAGCACCTCGGCCGCGTCCGCCACCGGCGCGAGCGTCAGCACGCGGTCGCCGGCCTCGTGGTCGGCGAGCATCCCCGCCTCGGCGCCGCGCGACGGGTAGCCGAGCGACAGCCTGATCATGAACCGGTCGACCTGGGCCTCGGGCAGCGGGTAGGTGCCCTCGTACTCGATCGGGTTCTGGGTCGCGAGCACGATGAACGGCCGGGCCAGTTCGTGGGTGTGGACGTCGACGGTCACGCGCCGCTCCTGCATGCACTCGAGCAGGCCGGACTGGGTCTTGGGCGACGCGCGGTTGATCTCGTCGACCAACACCACGTTGGCGAACACCGGGCCCGGACGGAACTCGAACCGCGACTCGCGCTGGTCGTACACGTTCGTCCCGACCACGTCCGCGGGCAGCAGGTCAGACGTGCACTGAACGCGCGCGAACTGGCAATCGATCGAGCGCGCCAGCGCCCGCGCGAGCGCGGTCTTGCCGACGCCCGGGTAGTCCTCGATCAGCACGTGGCCCTCGGCGAGCAGCGCCACCATCAGGAAAGTCAGCGTCTCGGTGCGAACCTGCACCGCGTTGGCGACGTTGCCCGCGAGCCGCCGCGTCAGCGCGGCGTAGGCCTCACACTCGTGCTGGGCTACCGGCGCCTGCTCGGGCTCCATCGACTCCACCCCTGGTCGTACGTAGTCGCTCCACTTCGTCTAGGACCGCCTCGGCGATCCGTTCCTTCCTGGCCCGCGGCACATGCCGCTCGCCCCCATCGGCGGTCAGGATCGTGACCTCGTTGTCCTCGGACTCGAATCCGATGCCGGCGCCGGCGATGTCGTTGATCACGATCGCGTCGAGCCGCTTGCGCTCGAGCTTGCCCCGCCCCCTGTCGACGGCGCCCGCGCCGTGCTCGGCGGCGAACCCGACGAGCGTCTGGTCCTCGCGCCGCACCTCAGCCAGCGCGCTCAGCACGTCCTCGGTGCGCTCGAGCTCGATCGTGGGAACCCCGTCCTCCTTGTGCAGCTTGCGGTTGACCGGGCCGGCCGGGCGGAAGTCCGCGACGGCGGCGGCCATCAGCAATACGTGGCAGGTTGCCAGTTCGTCGCGGCAAGCGGCCGCGAGCTCGGCGGCCGTCTGGACGTCGATCACGCGGGCGTGCCGCGGCGGATCGAGCGCCACGTTCGCCGCGATCACGGTCACCTCCGCGCCCCGGCGCGACGCCTCGCGCGCGAGCGCGTATCCCATCCGCCCCGAGGACCGGTTGCCGACGTAGCGCACGCTGTCGATCGGCTCGCGCGTCCCGCCCGCCGTCACCAGCACGCGGAGCCCGTTCAGCGACGGGCGCGTCAGAAGCGCCTCGCACGCCTCGAGCAGGTCGGCCGGCTCGGCGAGGCGACCGATCCCCTGCTCGCCGTGCGAGGCCAGCGCGCCCTCGCCCGGCGGGATGATGGTGACGCCATGGGCCCGAAGCAGGTCGAGGTTGGCCTGGGTGGCCGGGTTCAGATACATCCGGTTGTTCATCGCCGGGGCGACCGCGACCGGGCAGGCGGCAGCGAGCGCCGCCGTGGTCGCGAGATTGTCGGCGTGGCCGTGGGCGAGCTTGGCGAGCGTGTTCGCGGTCGCCGGCGCGATCAGATACAGGTCGGCGCGCTCCACCAGCGCCAGGTGGCTGATCGGGGCGCGCTCGGGGAGCGGCTCGCCCGGATAGGACCCGCGCGCGGGATCCGGCTCGAACTCGCTGGTCAGCACCGGCGCGCCGGTGATGCCCTCGAACGAGGCGCGACCGACGAACCGCTCGCTCGTCGGCGTCTGGATCACCCGTACGGCGTGGCCACGCTTGACCGCCAGCCGCGCTGCCTCCAGCGCTTTGTAGGCCGCGATCCCGCCGCTCACGCCGAGGAGCAGTCGCGCCACGGCGAACGCCTACCGGTAGTGGTACTTGAGCTTGCCCTGGGCGACTTCTTCGAGCGCGATCGTGAGGTAGTTCTTGGACCGCGTCTCGACCATCGGCGGCGGGAACTCGTCGAACGTGCCCTCACCCAGGTTGTGGTAGTAGGAGTTGATCTGGCGCGCGCGCTTGGCGGCGACGATCACGCTGGCATAGTCAGAGTCGACATGCTCGAGCAGCTTGTCGATACGGGGTGAGATCAAAGCTGTTCCGTCCTTCCCAGAAGTGTGTTCGCAACAGGTTAGCGGGGGGACTCCGCCCGGGCCGCATATTCCCCTGCTCTTACGGGGCGGCCGCGGCTAGGGGTCCATCGCCGCGCGCACGATCTCGACCAGCTCGTCGGTGGCCTGCTCGAGCCGGTCGTTGACGACCACGTGCGCGAACTCGGGCTGGGCCTCGAGCTCCCGTTCGGCGGTGCGAAGGCGCTCGTCGACCTGCTCGGCGCTGTCGGTACCCCGGCCGACGAGCCGGGCCCGCAGCGCAGCCCGGGACGGCGGCGCGATGAACACGGCCACGGCCTCGGGCATCGCGGCGCGAACCTGGCGGGCCCCCTGAACCTCGATCTCGAGCACGACGCCGGCGCCGCTGGCCAGCCGGCGCTCGAGGTCGGAGCGCAGCGTCCCGTACCGGTTACCGGAGTAGTTGGCGTGCTCGACGAAGTCGCCCGCCTCGACCCTCGCTTCGAACCGCTCGGGGGTGAGGAAGTGATAGTCGACCCCGTGCTCCTCGCCGGGACGCGGGGCGCGGGTGGTCGCCGACACCGACAGCTCGAGCTCGGGGACGCGCTCGAGCAGGCCGCGGATCAGCGTGCCCTTGCCCACGCCGGAGGGCCCGGTGATCACGAAGACCTTCGGAGTGCTTGCCAACGGTGGCGGTCGGTCAGGCGGCGACGCGTGGCCTAGCGTCGCCGCATGAGCGCCACGAGCTCACGGCGCTGGCGCTCGGACAGACCACCCACGGTCTTGCTCGGCGAGATCTTGCACTGGCCCAGGATCTTGTTCACCTTGACCCGGCCGTACTTGGGCACCGCCAGCAGCAGGTCGAACACCTTGGCGGTGGCCAGGTAGTCCGGCGGCTCGAGCAGCAGCTTGTCGATCGGCTGGCGGCCTGCCTTGAGGTCACGCTTGAGCTGCGCCCGGCGAGTGCGGATATCGTTGGCGCGTTGAAGCGCCTCCATGCGCTGCGTTAGAGAACGCTCGGGCGCTGCCGTGGGCTTGGTGAGCGATTCGGTGACCGGCGGCATGGGCGGCGACTATACATCTTGGCGCAGGCCGATCAAGGCAAATGGCCCATATTCGACTCGACCTCAAGGTGAGCTTGAGCATTGTCGAGGATGGTTTCGGCAATACCCTGAGTTTGCAGGGGGTTTTTCAGCGGTACGCAAAATGTTCACAGTGCGAACATCGCACTGTTTTTGCACAACCTTGCACCGCTCGACGTGGCCTCCTACACGGCGGTATTTGCGAGAAGTTCTGACAGTTCCGAGGTGACCCGGAGACCCGCCGCCGGGTCGCGGAAACTCTCGGTGCCGACGGCGACGAGACTTGCGCCGGCGCGCATCAGATCGAGCGCGTCGCGGCCGCTCTGAACCCCTCCCATCCCGACGATCGGTATCTCGACGGCCTGCGCCACCGAGTGCACCTGCGCGAGCGCGATCGCGCGGACCGCCGGCCCGGACGTGCCACCGGTCACCCCTCCGAGCCAGGGTGCGCCGGTTCTCGGGTCAAGCGCCATCCCGCGCACCGTATTGATCAGCGACACGGCGTCGGCGCCCGCGTCCTGGGCCGCGGTCGCTACCGACGGGGGGTTGCTGGCGTTGGGGGTGAGCTTGACGATCAGCGGCTTGCCGGTCAGAGGTCTGACGCGGTTGACGAGCCTCGCGGTCTCGGCCGGGTCCGCGCCCATGATCAGCCCGGTCTCGACGTTCGGGCAAGACACGTTCAGCTCGAGCGCGCTCACCTCCGGCCGGTCGCCGAACGCCTCGACAAGCTCGGCCACCTCGTCCCGGCTGAACCCCATCACGTTGACGATCAGCGGCACCGGAAGATCGGCGAGGAACGGGAGATCGTGTTCGAGATACCCGGACAGGCCCTTGTTCGGGAGCCCGATCGAGTTGATCAGCCCGCCGGCGACCTCCCACAGCCGCGGCGGCGGGTTGCCCTGGCGCGGCGCCACCGTCACCGTCTTCGACACGAACGCCGCGAACGGGAACCGTTCGAGCAGCTCGTCGCCGAACGCCCGATGCGCCGCGAGCGCGTCGAACGTCCCGGACGCGTTGATGATCGGGTGCTCGAGCTCGATGCCGCAGAAGCTGACGGTCAATGGCCGGCTCCGGCCACGAGGGCGGACTCGAGCTTCGACGCCTCTAGCACCGGGCCGTCCACGCACAGGCGGACGTAGCCATCCTGCGTAGGCACCACACAACCGAAGCACGCGCCGAAGCCGCAGGCCATGCCGGACTCGAGCGCGAGCTGGGCTGGGACTTGGTGGTCGGTGCACATTGCGCGCACGGCCTCGAGCATCGGGGGCGGGCCGCAGGCGTAGACCTCGACCTCGTCGGCGCGGTCGTCGAGCTCGTCCTCGAGCAGCGCGGTGACGAGGCCGTGGTGGCCGACGCTGCCGTCGTCGGTGGCGACGGTGGGGTTCGTCAGCAGCGACGCGCCGTGGGCGTGCGCCTCGTCGCGGAACCCGAGCAGTGCCGTGGTCGCCTCGCTCCCGAGCGCGTCCTGCCAAATCGCGAGCGGCGCGATCCCGACGCCGCCCCCGACGAGCAGCGGGGCGCGGCCCTCGCGCGGCGGCGCGAACCCATTCCCGAGTGGGCCCACCAGCAGAAGCTCGTCGCCGGAGTGGAGCTCGCACAGCCGGTTCGTCCCGGGGCCGACGACCTCGATCAGGAACTGGAGCTCGCCGGCGTGCGCGCGCAGGACGCTGAACGCGCGCGGGAGGAACGGCCGCTCGCCCTGTCCCCCACCCCACCGCTCGCTGGCGGTCAGCATGTAGAACTGCCCGGGCGCTGGGGACGGGCCCTCGGCGTCGCGGCAGCGGATGACGACGTAGGCCCCGTGCTCCTCGCGTGCCGTCACGGGTGCGGCGCGGCGGCCGAACGGCGCCGTCGTCCGGGTCACGAGACCCCGCTGGTCCGCGCGTGGATCTCCTGGAGCGAGAGGACCTCCGGCTCGCCCCGCCGGGCCGCGGCGATCGCGCGGGCGGCCGCCATCCCGCCGGTCATCGTGGTGACGCACGGGATCCCGCGAGCGATCGCGGCCGACCGGATCTCCCAGCCGTCGGCGCGGGCGCCGGTGCCGACCGGGGTGTTGATCACGAGGTCGACTTCGCCGCGCTCGATCCAGTCGACCACGTGCGGCGAGCCCTCGCCGATCTTGTTGATCGTCTCGGCCGGGATTCCCATCTTGCGGATCGCCTGCGCCGTGCCGCGCGTGGCGACGATCTCGAACCCGAGGTCGTGGAGGATCGTCGCGATCCCGGTGGCGGCCGGCTTGTCGCCGTCGGCCACCGTGATGAACACCCGGCCGGCGTTCGGGAGCTGCGAGCCGGCCGCGGCCTGCGCCTTGGCGAACGCCGTCGGGAAGTCGTGGGCGATCCCCATCACCTCGCCGGTCGAGCGCATCTCGGGGCCGAGCAGCGAGTCGGCGCCGGCGAACCGGTCGAACGGCAGCACCACCTCCTTGACGCACACGTGCCCGTTGGTCGTGTCCGCCGGCAGGTCGAGGTCGGCGAGCCGCTCGCCGAGCAGCACCCGGCAGGCGAGCTTGGCCACCGGCAGCCCGATCGCCTTGGAGACGAACGGCACCGTGCGCGACGCGCGCGGGTTGGCCTCGATCACGTACAGCGTGTCCTCGCGGATCGCGAACTGGACGTTGAGCAGGCCGACCACGTTCAGCGCCCTCGCGATCCCCTCCGTCTGCAACCGGATCTCCGCGAGCATCTCGTGGCCGAGCGTGTGCGGCGGGAGCACGCATGCGCTGTCGCCCGAGTGGATCCCGGCCTCCTCGACGTGCTGCATGACGCCGGCGATCCACACGTCGGTCCCGTCCGAGAGAGCGTCGACGTCGACCTCGATCGAGTCCTCGAGGAAGCGGTCGAGGTAGATGGTCGTACCCGGTTCGGGCACGACGCGGCCCAGGTATTCGGCGAGCCCGTCGACGCTGTAGACGATCTCCATCGCGCGGCCGCCGAGCACGTAGCTCGGGCGGACGAGCAGCGGGAACCCGACTTCGTGTGCCCGTGCGAGGGCGGCTTGCGGCGACGCTGCGGTCGCGTACGGCGGCGCCTTGTAGCCGAGGTCGTCGAGCAGCGGACCGAACCGCGAGCGGTCCTCGGCCAGGTCGATCGCGTCGACGGACGTGCCCAGGATCGGGACGCCCGCCTCCTTCAGACCGGCCGCCAGCTTCAGCGGGGTCTGGCCGCCGAACTGGACGATCACCCCGGTCGGCCGTTCGACGTCGCACACCGCGAGCACGTCCTCGAGCGTCAGCGGCTCGAAGTACAGGCGGTCGGATGTGTCGTAGTCGGTCGAGACGGTCTCGGGGTTGCAGTTGATCATGACCGCGTCGCGGCCCTGGTCGCGGACGGTCTCGGCGGCGTGGACGCAGCAGTAGTCGAACTCGATCCCCTGTCCGATCCGGTTCGGCCCCGAGCCCAGGATCACGACGCTCGGGCGCTCGCCGCGGTCGACCTCGTCGTCCGGCGTCGTCTGCCCGCTCCGGGGCCGCTCCCAAGCCGAGTAGTAATACGGCGTGCGCGCGGCGAACTCCGCCGCGCACGTGTCGACCGATTTGTACGTGCGGACGCCGTCCTCAGCTGAGTTGGGGTCACTCACAAGCTCGGCGAGCTCGCGCAGGAACCATGGGTCGATGCTCGTGCGCCGGTGGATCTCGTCGGTGGGGAGGCCGCGGCGGAGCGCCTCGAGCAGGTGGTCGAACCGCTCGGCGCCGGGCTGCGCGAGGTTTTTGAGAAGGGCGTCGGCGTCATCCGGGTGGCGGGGTTTGGCGTCGAGCTCGCGCGAGCGCAGCGCTTTGGCGAACGCCTGCTTGAACGTCCGCCCGATCGCCATCGCCTCGCCCACCGACTTCATGTGGGTCGTGAGGTCGGCCTCCGCCCCCGGGAACTTCTCGAACGCGAACCGCGGCCACTTCACGACGCAGTAGTCGATCGCCGGCTCAAAGCTCGCGGGCGTGGCCTTCGTGATGTCGTTCGGGATCTCCTGGAGCGTGTACCCGACCGCGAGGCGCGCCGCGATCTTCGCGATCGGGAACCCGGTCGCCTTGCTGGCGAGCGCGCTCGAGCGCGACACGCGCGGGTTCATCTCGATCACCACGATCTCGTCGGTCGCTCGGTTGACCGCGAACTGGACGTTGGAGCCGCCGGTCTCGACGCCGACGGCGCGGATCGCGGCGATCGCCTGGTCGCGCAGCTTCTGGTACTGCTTGTCGGTGAGGGTCTGCTGGGGCGCGACGCACACGCTGTCGCCGGTGTGGACGCCCATCGGGTCGAGGTTCTCGATCGAGCAGACGATCACGACGTTGTCGCCGCGGTCGCGCATCACCTCGAGCTCGAACTCGCCCCATCCGAGCACCGACTCCTCGAGCAGCACCTGCGAGATCGGGGACGCCTTGAGGCCCCGGCCGACGACTCGCTCGAGCTCCGCCTCGGTGCGGACGACGCCGCCGCCCTTGCCGCCGAGCGTGAACGCGGGCCGGACGATGAACGGCAGCCCGACTCGCGCGATCGCGGCGTGTGCGTCCTCGATCGTGTGGGCGATCGCGCTGCGGGGCACGCGAAGCCCGGCTTTCAGCATCGTCTCGCGGAACAGCTCGCGGTCCTCGGCGCGCTCGATCGCGTCGTAGTCGGCGCCGATCAGCTCGACGCCGTGGCGCTCGAGCGTGCCGTCCTCGTGCAGCGTCTTGGCCAGGTTGAGCGCGGTCTGCCCGCCGAGCGTCGGGAGCAGCGCGTCGGGTCGTTCGCGCTCGATCACCTGCCGGACCGGACCGGCGAGCAGCGGCTCGACGTACGTCGTGGTCGCGACCTCGGGGTCGGTCATGATCGTCGCCGGGTTGGAGTTGACGAGGACGACCTCGTAGCCCTCGTCCATCAGCACCCGGCAGGCCTGCGTACCCGAGTAGTCGAACTCGGCCGCCTGGCCGATCACGATCGGCCCCGAGCCGATCAGGAGGATCTTGTGGAGGTCGTCCCTACGCGGCATGGCGGCTGGGGGTGGGTGGGTGGGAGCGAATCTCCTCCACGAAGCGGTCGAACAGGTGGAGCGCGTCGTTCGGTCCGGGGCCGGCCTCCGGGTGGTACTGGACCGTCGCGCCCTGGACGTCCTTGAGCGCGAGCCCTTCGACCGTGCGGTCGTACAGGTTGATGTGCGTGAGCTCGGCGGCGCCGAAGTCGGTGTCCCAACGCACGGCCCGGTCTTCGTCGATCGTCTTCGACCCGTTTGGGCCGAGGACCGCGAAGCCGTGGTTCTGGCTGGTGATCTCGACGACCCCGGTCGTCAGGTCCTTGACCGGATGGTTGGCACCATGGTGGCCGAACGGCAGCTTGTAGGTGTCGAGGCCGACCGCGCGACACAGCAGCTGATGGCCGAGGCAGATCCCGTACACGGGGCGCTTGCCGACGAGCTGCCTGATCGTCTGGACGACGTAGTCGAGTGACGCCGGGTCGCCGGGGCCGTTGGCCAGGAAGATCGCATCGGGGTCGTTGCTCAGCAGATCGTCCGGAGTCGCCGTGCACGGATGCAGCTCGACGGTGGCGCCGCGCTCGGTGAGGTTGCGGACGATCGAGCGCTTGACGCCGGTGTCGATCATCGCGATGCGCGGTTCGCCGGTCCCGAGGGTGATGAGCTGCTTTGGTGTCACGTCTTTCACGAGGTCGCGTCCCGCCATGTCGGGCTCGGCCTCGATCAGCTCGCGCGCGTTCGGCTCGGTGAGGGTGGCCGGGAACACGCCACCGCGCATCGCTCCCCGGTCGCGGATGTGACGGACGAGCGCGCGCGTGTCGACATCGGTGATCGCCGGAACAGCCTGGCTGGCCAGCCAGCTGAGCCAGCCGTGCGTGATCGCGGGCGAGCTCGTGTGGTCGACCGCCGCGCGCATGATCGCGGCCCGGGCGTGGACGCGGTCCGATTCCATCGCGTCGTCGGAGATCCCGTAGTTGCCGATCTGCGGGAAGGTGAACGTGATCAGCTGGCCGGCGTAGCTCGGGTCGGTCATCGCCTCCTGGTAGCCCGACATCGAGGTCGTGAACACGATCTCGCCGACCGCGTGACCTGGCGCGCCGCACGCGATCCCGTCGAAGCGGGCGCCGTCCTCGAGCAGCACGTAGGCGGTGGCATCGGTCATGGGCTCGGTCGCAGGCTGTTGGCGGTCGCAGGCGTCACGAGATCGCCGGGGCGTGGGCGCGGATTGGTCCCCGGAACGCCACCGTCCCCGCCGCGAGCGTCAGCCGCACCCTGCCCTGGAGCATCCGCCCGTGGAAGCAGCAGTTCTCCGAGCGGCTGTGGTAGCCCTCGGCGCCGACGTCGAAGCGCGCGTCGAGATCGACCAGGCACAGGTTGGCGGACTGTCCGGGCTCGATCTTCGGGACCGGTAGCCCGTACAGGGCGCCGCCCGCGGACATTCTCTCGACCACTATTGCCAGGTCGAGCTCGCCCGGGAGCACGAGTTCGGTAAACAAGGCGGCGAACGCCGTCTCGAGTCCGGTCGTGCCCATCGGGGCCTCCTCGAACGGCACCTCCTTCTCGTGGCTCGCGTGCGGCGCGTGATCGGTGGCGACGCAGTCGATCAGCCCGGATCTGAGCGCCGCGACGAGCGCCCGTCTGTCGTTTTCGCTGCGGAGCGGCGGGTTCATCTTGAACCGGCTGTCGAGCGTGCGGACCATGTCGTCGGTGAGCGTCAGGTGGTGCGGGCAGACCTCGGCGCTGACGCGGATGCCCTTGCTCTTGGCCTGCTCGAGGGCCTCGATCGACTCGACGCACGAGAGGTGCTGGAAGTGGACGCGGGCGTCCTCGTAGCCCGCAAGCGCCGCATCGCGCGCGACCATCGTCGACTCGGCGAGCGACGGGATCCCGGCGATGCCGAGCCGGGCCGACACCGCGCCCTCATGCATCGCGCCGTCGCCCGACAGCGCCGGGTCCTCCTCGTGAAGTGCGATCACGCCGCCCGCGAGCCTCTGGTACTGGAGCGCCTTGCGCAGCGTCCCGGCGTGGACGACCGGCTTGCCGTCATCGGTGAACCCGAGCGCGCCGGCGTCGCGGAGCTCGGCCATCTCGGTCAGCTCGTCGCCCTTCAGGTGTCTGGTGATCGCGGCCAGGAACCCGACGGGTATTTGGGCTTGACGCGTGGCGGACTCGATCAGCGATCTGAGGACCGGGGCATCATCGACGACGGGGTCCGTGTTGGGCATCGCGATCACCGCGCAGAAGCCGCCGGCGGCCGCCGCGGCGGTGCCGGTCTCGAGGTTCTCCTTGTACTCCTGGCCCGGCGTGCGCAGGTGCACGTGCGGATCGACGAACCCGGGGAACGCGTGCATGCCTTCGGCTTCGATCGTCTCGGCGTCTTCCGGCGCGGTCAGCGAGCCCGGCTCGCCGAGTTCGGCGACGACACCGTTCTTGATCAGGATGTCGCGCGGCTCGTCCAGGTCTGCGCGGGGGTCGAGGACGTGGGCGCCCGTGATCAGGACCTCGGCCGGCTGGGACTCGCGGTGGAACAGTCGCTCGGACATCACGCCACCGCCGCCAGGCTCGGGGCTCCGACGAGTAACTCGTACAGGACCGCCATCCTCACCGCCACGCCGGCTCTCACCTGCGCGCCGATCAGTGCCTGGGGCGAGTCGATCGCCTCTCCGGACAGCTCGACGCCGCGGTTGACCGGCCCGGGGTGCATCAGCAGCTGCCCCGGGCGCAGTCGCTCGGTGGTGATCTGATACCGCTGGGCGTATTCGCGCAGCGACGGGACAAACGAGTCGCGCATCCGCTCCTGCTGCATCCGCAGGACGTACACGACGTCGGCCTCGTGGAGGTTTTCCAGCGTGGTGGCGGCTTCGCACCCGAGCGCCTCGATCTCGCGCGGAATCAGGGTGGGCGGCCCGCACACCGTGACCTTCGCGCCCATCTGCGTGAACGCGAGGATGTCGGAGCGCGCCACCCGCGAGTGGAGCACGTCGCCGACGATCCAGATGTTGGCGCCGTCGAGCGAGCCGAGCCGCCGGCGCAGGGTGAACACGTCGAGCAGCGCCTGCGTCGGGTGCTCGCGCTTGCCGTCGCCGGCGTTGATCACCGCGGCCGGAGTCCAGCGCGCCACCAGGCCGGCCGCGCCGGCATGCGGTGAGCGGATCACGATCGCCGCCGGGTCGTACGCCGACAGCGTCTGGACGGTGTCCTTGAGCGATTCGCCCTTGTCGACGGCCGATCCCTGCGACCGGATCGAGACCACGTCGGCGCTGAGGCGCTTGGCCGCGAGCTCGAAGCTCGAGCTAGTGCGGGTGCTGGACTCGTAGAAGAGGTTGACGATCGTCCGGCCGCGGAGCGCCGGCACCTTCTTGATCTCGCGGCCGGACACCTCGTCAAACGACTCGGCCCGGTCGAGGATTCGCTCGATCGAGGCGCGATCGAGATCGTCGATCGAGAGCAGATGCCGTCCGATTCGATTCATGCCGCCGCCTGGGTGGTTGGGGATGAGTGGGTGGGTTCTGTCAAGTCAGGTGCAGGTCCGATGTTCACTTCGTCTTCGCCGTCGACCTCCTCGACGCACACGTACACGCGCTGGTCCTGCGAGGTCGGGATGTTCTTGCCCACGTAGTCGGGTCGGATCGGCAGCTCGCGGTGCCCCCGGTCGATCAGCACCGCCAGCTGAACCCGCGCCGGCCGGCCGTAGTCGAAGATCGCGTCGATCGCCGCCCGCACCGTCCGGCCCGTGTAGAGCACGTCGTCGACGATCACGATCGTCTTGTGGTCGACGCGGAAGTCGAGGTGGGTGGCGTGGACGACCGGCGCGCCGGGGCGCGTGGCCAGGTCGTCGCGGTAGAAGGAGATGTCCACGTCGCCCAGCGGCACGTTCGGCTCGAGCAGTTCGCTCGTCAGCGCCTGCAGCCGCTTGGCGAGCACCGCACCCCGCCGGTGG
>Ga0335072_10005900_pt1 | contig 17977 bp, 12 predicted proteins | sample Lox_Sample_21_FD_206725 | JGI IMG/M metagenome (GOLD analysis project Ga0335072, IMG submission 206725) | Soil microbial communities from Loxahatchee National Wildlife Refuge, Florida, United States - Lox_Sample_2.1 | ecosystem: Environmental > Terrestrial > Soil > Wetlands | place: USA... | reverse complement strand
AAGCCGGCGCTCAAGCTTTCGCTGCCCGCGTTGGAAACGCTTGCCGTAGTCGCCTACAAGCAGCCCATCACGGCACCGGAGGTAAACGAGATTCGCGGTGTTGAGTCCTCGGGCGTCTTCGGCTCGCTGCTGGCGCGCAAGCTCATCGCCACCGCCGGACGCAAGCAGGTTATCGGCCGGCCGATCCTCTATAAGACCACCAAGGAATTCCTGCTGCGCTTCGGCCTCAAAGATCTTTCCGAGCTACCCTCAATGGAGGAGTTCGAGAAGATGGCCGCTATCGAGCTCGAAGAGACCAGCGCTGCCGCATCCGAGCCGCTCAATGAGGAGCCCGCCGGACCCGAAGAAACTGCCGAGGCGATCGAAGCCGATCTGAATACGGAACTGAACGAGCCTTCCACCGAAGATCCCGCGTCTGCCCTGGAATCTGCTTCCGAGACCGAGACTACCGAACAGGCATCTACAACCTCATCGACCGAGTGAGGTCGAATCCGAGGCCGCCCATGGCAAAAAAATCTGAAGAAGCCGGTGTCCGGAAGCGTAAGGCGGCCGCACCTGAAGCCGAACCTGCACCAAAGCTGAAGCGATCCCGCGCAGCGAGCGAGCAGCCGGAGTCGCCCACCGAAACGCCAAAGGCCGGCGCCAAAACGCGGTCCTCTGCAGCCAAATCCGCAGCAAAGGCCAAATCATCCGCGTCCAAACCCCGGAAGACCAGCTCGAAAAAAACGCCCAGGACCGAGGAACCGGCAAAGACCGTAACAGCGGTCCACGAGCCAGTCGTCGAGAAACCTGTCCTCGACCCGGTCGGCGACACAAATGACGGCGAAGCCCGCTTTTACATGGGCGATCTCCCCGATGACGAATTGCATCCTGAGATGGCCGCTTATCGCGCCGACACCGCCGATGACGCGATCGAAGGAACTCTCGAAAGCGGTCCGGCGCTGCGGCTCCCCTCAACCGTGGGAGAAGATCTCCTCTCTGCTGAGGCGGATGATTCCAGGCAGAGCACCGGTCAGGCCGCCGGCATCAGGACCGCCGATGAGGTAGAGGCGATCGCCCCTGAAAAGAGCCTGCCTGCCGCACAGAAGAGTGAAGATGCCGAACCCGAAGCGGAATCTCGCCAGCTGACCAGACTCGAGCGCCTACAGAAGATCCTTTCCCAGGCCGGCATCGCCAGCCGCCGCCACGCCGAGGAACTGATTACGGCGGGCCGCGTGATGGTCAACGGGCAGGTCGTAGCGCAGCTCGGCGCGAAAGCCGATCCGACGCGCGACCATATCCGTGTCGACGGCAAGCTGATCTCCGGCGCCGAGCGGCACCGCTACTTCATGCTGAACAAGCCGCGCGGCTTCGTCACCACGGTCAGCGATCCCGAGGGACGGCCCACGGTGATGCAGTTCTTCGCAAAGATGAGTGAGCGCCTCTATCCCGTCGGACGGCTCGATTATGAGAGCGAGGGTTTGCTGTTGGTCACAAATGACGGCGAGCTGGCCAACCAGCTTACGCGCGCCGCCTCGAACGTGGAGAAGACCTATCTCGTGAAGGTCGCAGGCCGGCTCACCGAAGACGATCTCGACCAGCTGCGCTCCGGTGTGCGCATTGAGCGCGGCGCGCCGGGCTCCGACAAAGTGCACACCGCGCCGGCCGAGATTCGCCAGGTCCGCCAGGGCGACAATCCCTGGTACGAAGTGGTGCTCATCGAGGGGCGCAATCGCGAGTTGCGCAAGATGTTTCAGACTGTGGGTCACTTCGTGGAGAAGATTCGCCGCGTTGGCTACGGCCCGTTGGTGCTCGATGTCGAACCCGGCAAGCTGCGTGAGCTGAGCGCCGAAGAGCTCTCTGCCTTGCGTCTCGCCGCCGAAGGCAAATGGAAAAAGAAGCGGCCTGCGCAGATGGGACTTCGTTCGCGGAGCGGCAAACCGGATCGGCCGCAGACTGGCCGGACGCAGGCCAGGGAGTCTGGGCGGCCCTTTCCACCGCGCGAAGCAGGAAACAGGACGCGCGAAGGCGGTGAGCGCCGCGCGGGCGGCTTCGGCCAGCGCAAACCCGAACACGGAGCAGGACAGAGACCCGGACAACAGGCAGGACCCGGCACAGGACGTCGACCGGAACGGCCCTTCCAGCGGCAGCAGGGCGGAAAGCCGTTTCGCGAATCCTCTGGCTGGAAGCCGCGCGAGGATCGCTCCGGCGCTGGACCACGCTTTCAGGAACGCGGCTTCGGCGACCGCTCGCAACAACGGCCGCGGGGCCCGAATTTTGGGGATGCGCGCCGCGGCGGCGACAAGTTCGCCGGAAAGACGTTCGGAGAGGGCCGCCCCCAGCGGTTCGGCGGAGACCGCGCTCAGCGCTTCGGCGAAGGAAGCAGGGAGCAGACCGGAGGACGCCGCAATCCGCGGTTCGGCGAGAGCCGCGGCGAGCGGTCCCGCGAAGGGCAATCTGCGCGTTTCAGCGAGCGAGGTGGTAAGAACCCGAGCAACCGGCCGCCCGGCAGAACGTGGAACCGCGGCGAAGACCGGCGGCCAACCGGCCAGGGCTCGGAGCCGAAATTCCGTCGCCCCTTCGATCGCGAGCGCGATCGGCGCCCTGCGCCGGAAGGGCGGCAAAGACCGTCCTTTGACCGCGGCGAACGAACCCGTGAATCGGGCGGCGAGCGGAGCACGGAGCGCGGCCCGCGCGGCTTCACGCCGGGACGGTCTTCAAAGCCGGGCGGCCAGCGATCCGGATTCAGGGGCGGGCCAGGCGGTCCGAGGCGCGGTGGTCCGCCGCGCCCAGGTGGACCAGGAAGAGGCGGCAAGCGCGGCTGAGAAGACGGCCCTGCCCGTCTTTTAAAATATTGCTTGGCTTAACGGCTGGCGAAACGCGCGAAAGGCTGTTTCTGCCCTCGTGAGCTTTGCACACCCAATGGATCACGAAGAACTCATTCTGGTCACCGGAGCTACCGGGTTTCTCGGGGTGCGGCTGGTGCGCGAGCTGCTCGACCATCAGCCGCATGCCCGGCTGGCGCTGCTCATTCGTGACCGCGCTGGGCAAACCGGCCAGCAGCGCGCCGAGGCCATCGTTTCGCCTGCCGACCGCGCGCGGGTGCAAGTCTATTCCGGCGATGTAAGCCAGCCCAACTGCGGCCTTGCGACCGCGGACTCCCAGCGGCTCTCGGCGGAGGTCACGCGCGTGATTCACGGAGCGGCAACAGTGCGCTTCGACCACTCGCTCGAAGAAGCGCGTCGCATCAACGTCGAAGGCACACGGCGTATTCTGGACTTCGCCGCCGGCGCGCGGCAGCTGCGGAGTCTCGCCTATGTCGGCACAGCCTACGTAGCCGGCGAGCGCACGGACTTGGTGCGCGAGAACGAGCTCGCCGTCGGCCAAAGTTACCGGAATACTTACGAGCAGACCAAGGCGGAAGCCGAGGCGCTGGTTCGCTCGCGTCTGGGTTCGCTTCCCGGCGTGATTCTGCGGCCGAGCATCATCGTGGGCGACTCGCGCACCGGTGTCACCTCCAGCTTCAAGATGATGTACTGGCCGCTCAAGATCTACGCGCGCCGCCTGTGGCGCACCGTGCCGGGATTCCCCGATGCCGTACTCGATATCGTGCCGGTCGATTACGTTGCCTCTGCGGTGGCGCGACTGCTCTTCGACGAGGCTGCACTCGGCAGCACGGTGCATCTCTGCGCCGGACCGCGCGGCTGCGCCACCATTCATCAGATCGCCCGCCGCGCCTCGGAATTCTTCCAGGTCCGCGAGCCGCGCTACGTCGATCCAAAGCTCTTCTTCGCGGCCGTGCGGCCACTGCTCTTTCTCACGCTGTGGGGGAAGAAGCGCCGCGTGCTGGTCGACGGCCGCGCCTACCGCGATTACTTCACCATGCGCATGCAGTTTGACACCACCAATGCCGAGCGGCTGCTGGCGCCCGCAGGCATTTGCCCGCCTCCCGTCCTCGACTATCTCGATCGTCTCTTCCACTACTGCGTTGCGAGCGAGTGGGGCCGCAAGCAGGTAGAGGCAGTATGAGCCTCGTTGGCCGGTTTCGGCTCGCACGCGACCGGCGCGTTACGGTGGCCAATCTCGTGGATGAACTGCTGCAGCGGAATGGCAACCGAGAGATTTCGGTTGGCGACGACGGCCCGTTTCAACTCGCCGACCTTCACGCGGACATCTCGAATCTCGACGCGTTTCTGCGCCGCACCGTGAACCTGCGCGCAGGCCAGCTCGTCGCCATCTACCGCACCAACGATCGCCACTGCTTCCACTGGTTTCTGGCGATCATTCGCGCCGGCGGCATTGCCGTTCCGCTCAATCCGCAGCTTTCGCTCGCCGAGGTGCGCCGCATCCTCACCGAGAGCGGCGCAGAGATCCTGGTGACCGATAAGGCCACCTTCAAGCAGAAGATCCTGGATCGTGAAGCACTGCCTGTGCGCACCTGGATTCAGGCGGACGACGACGCCGACACACTCGAAGGCTTCCTGCGCGTCCACGAAAGCGGAGCGTCGTTTCCGCCTTCAGCCATCGATCCGGCGGCGACGATCGCCATCTTCCATACCTCCGGCACAAGCGGCTTTCCTAAAGGCGCCGCGCTTTCGAGCAACGCTTTGCTGGGCGCGCGCGCCTCCACGGTGCTGACGGGCCTGTTTCTTGGACCGAAGGACCTTGCGCTCGTCGCGCTGCCCTGGTCGCACATCATGGCGGTGAGCATTGCGCTCTACGGACTGATGGCCGGCATCCGCGGCTGCTTTCTCGATCGCTTTGACGCAGCGCGCGCTCTCGATCTCATTGCGCGCTTTCGCATCACCACGGTTGTCGGTGTTCCGGCGATGCTCGCGCAGCTCGTGCATAGCGATCCCGAGCCGGCGCAGCTCCGCAGCGTGCGCGTGTGGCTCTCAGCCAGCGACCACTTGCCGTCGGAGATTCGCGAACGCCTGCGCGGCTTCGGAGCGCTGCTTCAGCTGCCCGGCCGCCGCGTTCCGCCGGTGCTGTTGAACGGCTACGGCATGGTGGAACTTGGCGGCCTCGCGATGCTGGGCGTCGAGCTGCCGCTCGCGCACCTGCATGGCGACCTGTGTTTTCCCGTGCCGCCGTTTCGCATTCGCGTAGTGGACGAGAACGGTAAGCGAGTGCGGCCGGGCACGACGGGCGAGTGCCAGATTCGCCGCCGCGGCGTGGAACCGCACTACTGGAACGATTTAAGCGACAGCCAGGGCCTGCTCACAGCCGACGGCTGGCTGCGCACTGGCGACTTGGCGACGCGCAACCGGCTCGGCCTGATCCGGCTTGTCGGGCGCATGAAAGACGTCATCAAGTCCGGCGGCTACTCGGTTTACGTGCGCGAGCTCGAAGAAGCCGTTCTCGCGCATCCGGCTGTGGCCCGCGCGGTGGCCTTTGGCCTGCCGCATCCGGAAAAGGGCGAAATACCGGCAGCGGCCGTCGAGCTGCATTCCGGTTCGGCGGCGAGCGAAAGCGATCTGATCGAGTGGTGTCGCGGGCGGCTTGCGCCGTACAAAGCGCCGCGGCGCATCTGGATTTTCGCCTCCGGCGGACTGCCGCAGAATCATAACGGAAAGATGCTGCGTCGGGTTTTGCGCGAGCAGTTTGCGGCGGAGTCGGACACGCAGCCTTTAGTCGTGCCGTAAGGCAGCGACCGGCGACAAGCGCGCGGCGCGGCAGGCGGGCAGCGCGCCGGCAAGGAGACCGGCCAGCACTGCTATGCCGATCGCCTGCGCCAGCAGCGCCCACGAGATGGATGCCGAAACAATGCTCGCCGTCTGCGGCAGTGCCGCAAGCACATGCAGCCCGCACCATCCGAAGACCAGGCCCAGCACTCCGCCGCCCAGCCCCAGGGCCGCGGCCTCCAGCTCAATGAGCGCCAGCACCTGATGGCGCTTCCAGCCCAGGGCGCGGAGGATGCCGATCTCCTTGGTGCGCTCGAAGACCGACATGGCCATCGTGTTGGCGATTCCGAGGATGCCAATGAGCAATGCAATGGAAGATGTGCCCCATGCCGACGCATCCGCCAGCTTCACCAGCTGATTGTTGCTGGCACGCTCGGCGGCAGGCACGGCGCGCAGCCCTGGCAGCGCGGCCTGAATCTGCTCCTGCGCGCGCCGCACGTAGGCGTCTGCGGATTCGCGCTTGGGCGCAGGCTTGAGCCGCACATGAAAGGTGGAGACTTTGCCCTCCAGGCTGCTGAGCTTCTGAATCTGATCGAGCGGCATGAGCACCGCGTCCGCTTCAAGCGCCGAGCCGGCGTGATAGGTACCGCAGACCGTAAAGGTCGAGCCCTGAATCTCCAAAGTGTCGCCGGGCTTCTTCTTGAGCTCGTCGGCCAACAGATCGCCGAGCATCACTTCGGGCTGGCCGTCGCGGAAGCGCCGGCCTGAGAGTACGTTGATGGATTCGAACTCGTAGGAGTCAGCCAGCCAGCCGTAGGCGATTGCATTGATCTCGGGCGTGAGGTCCATCATGTTGTAGATCACTGGCTCGGCCTGCGCGACGGTCGGGAGCGCCTTCAGTTTCTCTCCCACGGATTCGTCCAGCGAGGTGCTCAGGAAGGTGCCCTGGATGACGGTGATATCGGTGCCGCTGCTCGAGTAGATGCGCATCCACGCCTGCTCAAAGGCGCTGGAGAAGCCGACCAGGCCGACAAAGGCGCCGATGGCCATGCCGATGCCGCCGAGCGTGAGGAGAGTCCTCAAGCGCCGGCGCTGGAGATTCTTCCAGACAAATCCTGTGAACGATAGAGAAGCGGCCATGCAGTGTTCGATGTGTCCTGTTCGGAATAGGAAGAGAACTGCACGTCAAAGAATAGGCGGTTGCGCCGTGATTTCGCAATCGGGCGTCGGCGGACCGCTTACGCCGGTGACTTTGGCCAGAAAACGGCACGACCGGTGCGCTCTCGCCATAAGGCACGAAAAGGAAAAGACATTCTGCGAGGGACCGTAACTCTCTTCAATGTAGCCGCGCAAAAGCACAAAGACACCTTTAAATTCCGTGTTAGGAGAGCCATTGCGCTCTCAGCTAAACAACGCGTCGTCCCAGGACTGCGGCTCGTCCCACATAGGCGTGGGCGCGAAGTACTCGGTTCCGGGTTTGAGGTGCTTCTTCAACTCGTCGTCGTTGAGCGCGACGCCGAGGCCGGGCGTGTCGGGGACCTGGATGTAGCCCTTGTTGATGATGGGCTTTTCGAGGCCGGTGACCAGGTCCTGCCACCAGGGGACGTCGAGCGAGTGATTTTCGAGCGCTAGAAAGTTGCGCGTGGCGGCGGCGCAGTGCACGTTGGCCATGCAGCTGACGGGCGTTCCGGCGAAGTGCATGGCCATGGGCACGCCGTACCGGAAAGCCATGTCGCCGATGCGGTGGGTCTGCAGAATGCCGCCCGATGTGGCGAGGTCGGGATGGATCTTGTCGACGGCATGCTCGCTGCAGAGCTTTTCGAAATCTTCGATTTTGTAGATGTCTTCGCCTGTGAGCGTGGGTGTGGGGCTCTCCTGCGTAATCTCTTTCAGCAGGTCGGTGTAGTACCAGGGGATGACGTCTTCCATCCATTCGAGGTTGAACTTCTCGTAGGCCTTGCCGAGCCGGATGACGGACTTTACGCCGATGTGGCCGAGGTGATCCATCGAGAGCGGCATGTCGTAGCCGATGTTGTCGCGCACGGCGGCGACATATTCGCAGAGCCGATCGATGCCTTTGTCGGTGACTTCGGTAGCGATGAAGAGATTGGGCTGGGTGTGCTGCTCCCAGTTGCTCAGCCCGGAGGGTTGCATCACGGCACCGGGAATGTTGTCGAGCACGTTGATGCCGAGGTCCATCTTCATCCACGTCAGGCCCATGGCTTTGCGCTCCTTAGCGCGGCGGCCGTACTCGGCGGGGTCCATGGATTCGGTGGTGTCGGCGTAGATGCGGATCTGGTCGCGCCATTTGCCGCCGAGCATCTGGTAGACGGGAATGTTGTAGACCTTGCCGGCGATGTCCCACAGCGCCATTTCGACGGCGCAGACGCCGCCCGCCTGGCGCGCGTTGCCGCCGAACTGCGCGATCTTCTGAAAGAGATAGTCAATGCGCAGAGGATTCTCTCCGAGCAGGCGGCTCTTGAGCACCATGGCGTATTGCGGGCCGGCGATGTCGCGTACTTCGCCCAGGCCGTAGACGCCTTGGTTTGTATCGATGCGGATGAGCACGCAGGGGCTGGGGCCGGGCTTCACGATGACCGCGTAACGCATGTCGGTGATCTTGAGCGTGGAAGGGCTGGAGTTGAGATTCACATTTTTGATTGGTGACTCCGCCTCTGCGGCCGCGCCGCTGGTGAGCGCGCTGCCGGCGGCGATGGCCAGCGAGGATTTCAGCAGGCTGCGGCGGTTGATCTGCGATCCGTTGCTTCCACTCATATTTCGTGTCCTCCATGGCCCTGGTCGGCAGTGCGGCACCATCTTACTGCGCGCCGCGCGTTTGTGTTTTGGAATCGACGATGTGAAACATTTCCCCCCGGGCTGAAACCCCGGCTCGCCGGGCAGCACCTTCGGCACGAGTAAATTCGTGCCCTGACACTTCGTGCTTCTCCTGATTTTCTTTTGCCCTTGGTCGGAACAGGTGCGCCTTTATGCTGGGCGACTGACAGTTTTGTGGACGGTTGGAATCTCTTTGTGGAAGAATGCGGGCCGCGGTGGTTCAGTCGCCGCAGAGCGCGCTGTGCGCTGGCTGGAGTGTTCGCGATGAAGCCGATTTTTTCGCGCAGAAATTTTCTAGCAGGAGCGGGTGCGGCGGCGCTCGCGCCTGCGTGCATGCCCGCGGTTGCTCAAGAGAAGAAACCGTGGTGGATGGGCAACGGCATGCCGCAGGAGAGCGCGGGCACGCCGAAGATTGCGACTGCGATTTCGCTTACGGATGGCGTGACGGACGAGGCGATTCGCGGCGTGGTGCAGCTGGGCGTGGTGCACGTGCTGTCAGGCGGACCGCCGATTCCGTGGACAGTGGAGCAGTTGCAGCCGATCGTCGACAAACTGAAGGCGGGCGGCGTGGCGCTTGGCAATCTGATGATCGGCGGATTTCCCAACACGCTCTATGGAAAGCCGGGGCGCGATGAGGAGATCGACAAGGTGAGGCAGTCGATCGAAGCAGCGGGCAAGATCGGGCTGCCGGTGGTCGAGTACAACTTCTACGCGCATCGGGCGATGGAGGGCTATTACGAAGAGACAGGGCGCGGCGGCGCGGGCTTGACGGGCGTGGACTACGATCGCGCCAAGGGATTGCCGCCGCTGCCGCAGGAGGGTGCGCACACGCTCGGCGAGATGTGGGGCAACATCGCGTACTTTCTGAAGGCGGTGATTCCGGCTGCGGAGAAGGCGAATGTGCGGCTGGCGCTGCATCCCAACGATCCGCCGTTTCCGGTGAGCCGCGGGTCGCAGCAGATCATGGCCACGGTTGAGGGATGGAAGCACCTGATTTCGATTGTCGACAGCCCGGCCAATGGAATCACGTTTGACTGCGGCGTGACGCGCGAGATGGGCGAGGACCCGGTGGAGGTGTGCCGCTACTTTGGTTCGCGCGACCGGATCAATCACGTGCACTACCGCAATCCGCATGTGACGACGCCATATTTGAAGTACGACGAGGGGTTCATCGACGAGGGCGACGTGAACATGTTTGCCGTGATGCGCGAGCTGGTGCGGCTGAAATATACGCGCGAGGTGTATCCGGAGCATCCGCGGGCCCTGGATTATGACCGGGAGCGCGGGCCGATTCGTGGGTATCCGGGTGGGGGTGGGTATGCGGGGGATCTGTATGACATTGCGTATGCCAAGGCTATGCTGCAGGCGGCGTTGGTGGTGGAGCGGGGCGGGTGATTCGTAGAGAGCTCTTAGTGGCGGGGTTGGTGGTGTGCTTTCCAAGGTCCCCAGATGCGAGGGACCTGGGGCACCCATCTTTTTGGTGGAATTCGCTGCGCACGATTCGGGCCGCGTGCTGCGCGGAGATTCTTCAAAAGCAACCGCGGGTCCTTCGACTCGTCCGCTGACGCGGACTCGCTCAGGATGACAGCGGTTTTGCATCAGCGCTCGGCTTTTTCTTTGGCTTTGGCTAGCAGCGCGTCGAATTCGCTGCGGGGCATCTTCAGTTTTTCGGGGCGGGCGTCGATCCATTTGGCAAAAGCGTCATATTTGGCGGCGTTCCAGCCGCCTTCAAACTGCGCGCCGTTTTTGCCCTGCTGGTTGAGTTCGAAGTTATAGTCATCGGTAAGGGCGGTGAACTCGGCCGTGCTGACGGCTTCTTCGGCGAGGATGGCGGGGATAAAGAGCACGCCTTCCGGTTTGGCGAGCACGAGATCGCCGGGGAGCACGATGGCGCGGCCGATGCGGATGGGCACGTTGATGCCGGTCAGTTCCATGTCGGCCCACGCGGAGGGGTCGTAGCCGCGATAGAAGCCGTTGAAGTTGGGAATCTCGCGGTTCTCTTCCTGGTCGCGGATGCCGGCGTCGAAGACGAAGCCGGTGTGGGTGTGCGCGGCGACAGCGTTGCCCAGGTTCGAGCCGATGAGCGTGCCCTCGATGACCTTGCCGAAGCCGTCGGCCACGTAGACATCACCCGATTGCAGCTCGGCGATGGGCCAGCTGTTGGTGCCGCTCACGCGGCCCTCGGCTTTGCCTTCTGCCGCGATGGCGCGGGCCATGTCAGGGCGCGTGGGCATGTACTGCGCGGTGAGCGCGCGGCCGGCGAAGGGCTTGTCGATGTGCAGGGCCTGCCAGCCCGTTTCAAACTGGTTGCAATAGCCGTGCTGGCGCAGGAAGTCCCAGAGGTCTTCGATGGTCATGTCTTTGGCGCGCTCGATCAGCGAGTCAGGCAGCCTGGGACGGCCATCGGGAAAGCGGTCCCCTTTCCAGTCCGAGGTGTAGAAGAGGATCTGATCTTGCGTCGTCTTCACCTGGCTGAAGGCGGGCGCGGCGCCCAGCAACGCGAGGGCGGCCAACAGGGTCCCGATGGTTTTCTTCATGAAAGGCTCCGGAGAGAGTTTCGGTCTGCAAAATCGAGATTGCCGTGACCGGTCCGCAGGATAGCGGGTGCTGGGCGGGGCCGCAAGCGGGTGGGCCTCTTAGGGGCGTGAGAGGATGACGGGCATGGGTGTGATTGCGAGGGCTATCGAGAAGCTATGCATGTCTACCTCGGAGCTGAGGCCGGTACCGTTCAATCCGGGCCGAAGGCCTGATGGTTGGCGTCTGATGATTCAGTGGCCTGAAGGCCACTGCTCCCTCCGCACAGGGTGATTCATACCGAGATTTGAACAGCGTGCCTGCGCGAGGTCTGCGGTACCCTGAAGTCTTATGGGGCGCATCCGGGTTCTCTCTGATCAGGTGGCGAATCAGATCGCTGCGGGCGAGGTGGTGGACCGGCCTGCATCGGTGGTGAAGGAGCTGCTGGAGAATGCGCTCGACGCGGGCGCGCAGCGGATCCGGATCGAGGTGGAGGCAGGCGGACGCAAGCTGATCCGGATCGACGACGACGGCCATGGGATGAACCGTGACGATGCGCTGCTAGCCTTCGAACGGCACGCCACCTCGAAGCTGCGCACGGCCGACGATCTGCTTTCGATTGCCACGCTCGGATTTCGCGGCGAGGCGCTGCCGTCGATCGCGTCGGTGGCGCGCGTGACGCTGGAAACCTCAGATGGCGAACACTCGGGACCGGGAACACGGCTCGAGATCGCGGGCGGCAAGATTCTGGATGTGAGTGACGCCGCGTTGCCGCGTGGGACGACCCTGGCTGTCGCCGATCTGTTTTTCAATACGCCGGCGCGGCGGAAGTTTCTGCGTGCCGAGTCGACGGAACTGGCGCATGTGACGGCGCTGGTGACGCACTACGCGCTGGTGCATCCGGACAAACACTTCGAGCTGGTATCGGCCTCGCACACGCTGGTTGCGGCGCCGCCGGTGGCTCGGACGGCGGAGCGCATTTACCAGATCTTCGGCAAAGAGACGCTGAGCCAGCTTTTGCCGGTGGCCGCGGAGATGCCGCTGGCGCACGCGGGCCTGCCGGAGCCGCCGCCGTGGAAGAAAGATCCGGATGAGCCGGTGCGCGACCCGGGAGCGCTGCGCCTGAGCGGCTTCTACTCGAAGCCGGAGCTACAGAAGCTCAACCGCAACTCGATCTACATTTTTGTGAACAAGCGGCTGATCCGCGACCGGCTGCTGCTGCACGCGATCACCGAGGCTTATCGCAATGTGATTCCGCCGACCAGCTTTCCGGTAGTGCTGCTCTTTCTGGATATGCCGCCCGAAGAGGTGGACGTGAATGTGCACCCGGCGAAGACCGAGGTGCGCTTCCGGCAGCAGTCGCTGGTGCATGACTTTGTGCGCGACAGCCTGCGGAATGCGCTGATCCAGGCGCGCCCGGCGGCCGGTTTTCTGGCGGCGCTGGACGCGCAACCGACGGCCAGTCCGTCGCTGATGCCGCCGGCGGCCTCGCCTTTGCCCGGCGTTCCCGGCGGATCGACTGCAGCGATGCAGGATTCGGAACCTGCGATCGCGGAGGGCCTGGGCCCGGAAGCCGAGCCATTCCGCCTGACTCCGCGGATACCTGCTCCTGTGCCGGGCAGGCTTCCCTTCGAGGGTAGCGGGGACGGAAGCGGTGCGGCGCGGGTGGGCATTGATCTTCAGGCCTGGGGCGAGGCAGCAGCGGCGCTTTTCCAGCCGGCCGCACCACCGAATGAGGCAACGTGCAGCCCGGATCACGGCAGCGCGCTGGCACAGGCCGCCGATCCGGCAACGGCGACGGCCCTGGTGGAAGCTGAGCAGGCTGCAGTCAACCTGAATCACCTTGGCTCGCTCAAGCCGCTGGGGCAGTTGCGGGAGTCGTTCATTTTGGCCACGGGGCCGGACGGCCTGTGGATTATCGACCAACATGTGGCTCATGAGCGGGTTCTGTTCGAAAAAATTCTGCGGGACCGGCAGATTGAGCAGGTGCAGCGGCAACGGCTGCTGATGCCTCTGCTGGTTGAGCTGAAACCTGAACAAATGATTGTGTTTGCACGCATTGCCGAGGAGCTGGAACGGAATGGCTTCGAGGCCGAGCCCTTTGGTCCGCAGACACTGGCGGTACGGGCTGCTCCGGTGGGCCTGGAAGGCGCGGCGCTGGAGCGGGCGCTCAGCGAGGTGATGGAGCAGGCCGCGGACGATCCTGACGAACCAAAGCCGAATGAGGAACTTACAGGGCTTCGAACCCGCATTGCGGCTTCCATCGCCTGCCACGCGGCGATCAAGGTGAACACGGCTCTTGACCCGGCGCGTATGGAGTGGCTATTGTTGGAACTTGCGAAGACCAGTCATCCGACTAGCTGCCCGCATGGACGTCCGATCGCTTTGCTGTATTCTTGGAGAGAGATCCAGCGGGCCTTCCACCGCATTTAGAACTCCTGGAAGGTGGCCTTACCGCTCTCAGGAGCGGGTTTGGCCGGGCGCTACAGGCAATACCTGGAATGCAGTTTTTTAGCCGACGCAAAGCACTGAAGAATCATCTTCGCGGATGCTGCTCGTCCGCGGAGCCAATTCGAACGCGGCCTTTGATTGAGGCTAACGTTTCTCCCATTGGAATGGAACCGGCGAGCTGACGTGGCATCTTCCTGAAGAAAATGTCACTTACGCGCGAGCCGGGAGTCAAAAGATAGGAGAGACGGACCAGCATCTCCGGTTGAGCCGTAACGCCAGCCTGGAAGTGAGGTTTTTCTTTGACAGCAGAGCAATTGGAAGCTTCGCGCGCCGAGAGGATGCGCCTGAATGGAAACGGGGCCCTGACCTTGGAGGACGCCCGGACCTGGATGGAAGAGACGGGGCTTTGTCTTTTCCTGCCACGCCGCCAGTTTTCGGCGGGAGTCGCGCCATCGTTTGTCGAGGCCGTCGCCGGACAGCGGAATCCTACACCTGACCCCAAGCAGATCGCGCTGGCGGAGGAGTTGCTGGTGCGCCTGGAAAGGGACGGCATTGCGGTTCGCCTGAACCTGCTGGGCCAGCCGGGCGAGCAACCGGACTTCGTTGTCGCGGCATGGGTTCTGCCCTACGTTTATGCATTGCGTGGCGACCGCGATTGGCGACGCAGCCCGCAACTGACTGGATCGAGGCAGGTCTCGCCTCTTGCAATCCAGGCTTACAAGTTGCTCGAGACGGGCGACGCTACGATTCCCCAGCTCAAGCACACGCTGGGCAAGGAAGTGACGGAGGCCGCGGTGTTGCGCGCCATTACCGAGCTTTGGCAGCAGCTCCGCATCATACCGGTGATTGCAGCTCCCGGCAAAGCGGCGCAGTGGCAGCTTTTGCGGCATCGCTTCCAGAAGGCCATCGCCGAAGGCGCTTCCACTTCTCAAGTTACGGCAATTTCCGTGCTTGCCTCCATCTACCTGCAGGCCGTGATCGCCGCCAGCATGGAAGAGGTGGAGCTGTTCCTGGCTCCGCTGACCGCACGCAGCAAGGTGCGGGAGGTTTTGCGCGGCCTGGTGGCGACACGCCAGGTGCACACGCTTTCACTGGGTCATGCGCCGCACTTCTATGTGGCTGGCACGCTGCCGGAGTTTACGACTGCGCCGACGATCTATGCGAGCTCGGCCATGGCAGCTTCGTCTTACTTCTACGCGCGGGATTTAGAGGAAGAGAGCGCCGAGAGTGCGGTGCCTGCGCCCGCTCCGGTCGCGAAGCCGATCGAGACAGCGCCGGTTGCGCGCAGTTCTTCAGAGTCCCATGCGCCGCGGGTTCCAGCACCGCGAAAGCCAGCACCGGCCCCCAAGTCATCGAGCGCCAGGCCGCACTTCAGCCGTCCGGCGACGCACTCCCGTGACCGCAAGCCGGCACAATCCTCATCGAGCAGCCGTCCGGCGCGCCGCACCAGCCGGGACGCTCGCGGAGCCAGCAGCCTGCGCCACAACACTAACGGCGCACGCTGGAGCTCGAATGGCAACGGCAAGCACGAGGGTGTTTCGGCGAGTACGAACGGGCATGGAAGCTCCCGGAATGGGGCACGTCCGGTAAGCGGCATGTCTTCTACTCACAATGGGACTCACAACGGCAAGTCCAGCGCTGCCCGGCCGGAGCGGAACAGCAAGGCCTCCGGAAAGGCAAGCGTTGCGTATCGCAAAGAGACCCGCACCGACGCCCGATCTTCCCGCAATAGCCGCAAGCCTGCGTTGACTGCCGGCGCCAAGGCTGGCAACAACAAGCGCTACGGCTTCACCGCTCCCTCGAAGCGAGGAACGAAGAAGCGCGGATGAACGGGGAAGAGAACCGCGGACCTGCCCGTCGTTCCCAAGGTCGTGAGGGTCAGGCGGACAAAACACTGATTATCGCTATTGACGGGCCAGCGGGCGCGGGAAAGAGTACTATCGCGCGCCACCTGGCCCGTCACTTTGGCCTGCTGAACCTTGAGACCGGCGCCATGTACCGTGCCTTCGCCCTGAAGGCCCTGCGGGCGGGGCTGCCTTTGGAGCAGAGCACCGCGCTGGAAGAGCTCGCGACGGAGACCTCCATCCGCCTGGAACCGGGCGAGGAGGAAAACCGTGTCCTGCTGGATGACGAAGATGTGACGGGGCTGATCCGGAACCCTACGGTGACGGATGCGGCTTCGCGGGTGAGCGTCTTTCCGGCGATCCGCGCGTGGATGGTTCAGCTGCAGCAGCAGCTTGGGGCCGCGGGCGGCGTGGTGATGGAAGGTCGCGATATCGGCACGGTGGTATTTCCCCACGCCGAGGTGAAGATCTTTCTCGACGCGGCTCCCGAAGTGCGGGGGCAGCGCCGCTTTGACCAGCTTGGCCAGGCCGGACAGCAACATACGGTGCAGCCGGAAGAGGTAATCCGCGAGCTGCACGCCCGCGACGAGCGGGACCGCAATCGCGCCGATTCGCCGCTGAAGCCGGCCGCGGATGCGGTTCTTCTCGACTCGACCGACATGACGCTGGATGAGGCTGTGGCCGCGGCAGAGGCGATTGTCGAAGCGAAGCTGCAGCAATCCTGAAACGGGCCGCATGCAGCGCGACGCCGGATGCTATAGGCTCATAGAGTATGGAAGTCACCTGCAGCCGCTGCCACCAGCCAGTGCAGACCGAAAGCATCTACTGCCCGGTGTGCGGCCTGCCCCAGCTTGTCTACTCGGCGGAGAATAATGCCGCGCCCGGTGGTCCACCGGAGAAGTGGAACGAGGTGGTGCGGGACGCGGGCAGCATCGAGTGGAAGCCGGCGCTGCGGTACGCGCTGGCGCTGGCTGTTCCGGCCGGCGTGCTTTGTTCCCTGCTCTCTCCCTTGAATATTCTTGCGCTGCTGGTGATGGCCGCGACGAGCGCGTGGGTGGTGGCGCTTTACATGCGCAACCGCAAGCCTTCCTGGCTGACGCTGGGCGCCGGAGCGCGGCTCGGGCTGGTGACCGGCGTGCTGGGCGGATGGACGGCAGCTGCGGCCTCAGGGATAGCCCTTTATGGCGCGCGCTACTGGTTTCATACCGGCAAGATCTTTGACGACTTCTGGGATACGCTGGTGAACCAGCAGATGACGCAGCAGTGGGCCTCGATGGGCGTGGATGCGCAGACGATCGCGCTGACGAAGTCATGGATGCTGTCGCCGGAGGGCCGCGCGGGCGGAATTCTGTGCGCGATGGGCTTTCTGGTGGCTGCGCTTCTGGTGTTTGCCGTGGCAGGAGCCGCGCTGAGCGCGCGTTTTCTGGCCCGGACACGTCGGCCGCAAACCTAGGCCTGCGCGTGGCGAATTGGGGTTCGTGCGTTCCCACCCTTGCGACAAAAACAAAGACGTCGCAAGGATGGGGCACCCAAATTCAGTGCTTCATCAAGAGGCGGCAGGCCTAACTTCGCTCAGTCCGCTAGCGTCCAGCGCCAGCGGACGCTAACTTGCTTACCCGCTGCCATTCTCAATGCGGCATGTTGGGCATCGCGCCTTGCGGATGCTCCGGCTCGGGAGTGAACTTCTCGGGGTCCAAGTGGCCGCGATGGCAGGTGCCGCAGGTGAGAGGCGCGGCGGGCTCGGCCATCTTGTCCATGGCGGCAACCTTGGCCACGTAGTCCTTCTTGTCGGTTTCGAGCATGGTGTACATGATCCGCGCCATCCGCTTCTCGTCCTTGGCGTCGGAGGCGAAGTCCATCCGCGGCCGGCCATTGGGTCCGACGTTGTTGGCGTCGGTCGCGTGGCAGGTATCGCAGTGAACGCCCAGGTCGCCGGCCCAGCCCATCATGATTTGTCGGACCTGCGCCCCGGTGAGGTCTTTGGGAAGAACCTGCAGGTTGGAGGGCGGGGCAAAGTTGCGCGGGCCATGCGCCTCGCCCTGCTGCGGCGGGGCTCCTGCGGCGGACGGGGCTTGCGCGGCGGCGGAGACGGTGAAAAGAGCGGCGGCCAGCAGGGTAAGTGCAGAAGCTGGAATCGGGAAAGATTTTTTCACGTGCAGGATTTCCTCTCGATTGAGATGGCTTCTTTCGATGGACGGAATTTTACCGGACAAAGATGCACTTGCCCGTAAATCTCTTCGGCCCGGAGACGCAGGCGTGCTCGGGCAGGGCGAAGCGCAGCGGCCAGCTCACGGCTGGGTTGGTCGGGTTGATGCCGATCCGCGGCGTGACCATCGCCTGGCGGACCGGAAAGCCGTCATCGCGCACCTGCAGGGACGATCGTGAATCGAGAACATCGAGGCCATTGTGCGTGAGACGCGTAAGCCCCAGCGCCTGGCAGAGCCGGCTGGGGCCTGACGTGAGTTCCGCCGGAGTAGCCTCGGCCCCGAGGCCTCGATTCCGTGCCATCTGTTTCATGCCGACCAGGGGTTCGAGAGCGCGCAGCAAGATGCAACCGGCAAGACCGTGGGTCTCGCAGGAGATGTTCATGCAGAAGTAACGGCCGTAGATCGCATACACGTAGGCGTAGCCCGCCGGGCCGAAGAGCACCTGATTGCGTGGCGTGGGGCCGCGGTGGGAGTGCGCCGCAGGATCGGGCGTGCCGTGGTGCGGACCGAGATAGGCCTCGAC
>Ga0335072_10005899_pt1 | contig 17981 bp, 21 predicted proteins | sample Lox_Sample_21_FD_206725 | JGI IMG/M metagenome (GOLD analysis project Ga0335072, IMG submission 206725) | Soil microbial communities from Loxahatchee National Wildlife Refuge, Florida, United States - Lox_Sample_2.1 | ecosystem: Environmental > Terrestrial > Soil > Wetlands | place: USA... | reverse complement strand
TTGCTTAATATCAAATGGACCATAACAGAGATTTGCGAGACTCCTCATTGAGTACCACTTTTTGCTGATCTATCCCATCTCTGCTCTCCTCTTCCTTCCGCCACGCTGTCATCTTCCTTATCTCATTCCTCATTCTCTGTGACGCAACCCTGACTTGCCCGACTTCACATCCCCGTGCAGAAGGACACAGCTGCCGACAGGAGACGCCATGACAGCGAAGTCAAGGGACGTGATTCTTCCAAGCATAGCTTGTATGTGCCGTGAAGCAGAGAGATGGATGACGAGTGCCTCAGCCAGGTTCCTTCGCGGGGGCACTCTGTTGAGGAGGTCCTATATCTTTCTGTTTGCGGCTTCGTGGGATGAGGTGGCTAGAAGAAAGCTATATATGGGTCTTTGATGCTGGGATGGTGAGTGAGTTAGATGCTGTTACCGAGGCCATATGGTATGTGGTCGATGATGGGGGTTGGAGGCTAAATAGTCTCATGACGTTGTAGAGGCTGGGAAGTCAGGTATGATATTAAGTGCTTGAGTCTACATGCTTTTACATATTACACATCTCGTCCTATAACTTGGTCCTTCATATTTCGGGCCTCATTCCGTTCACTCACCCCTCATTCCCTGACAAAGAGTCCCGCCATACCCATCCCCGTCCCGACACACATACTTACCACTCCAGTCTCCAAGCCTTGCCTTTCCATCTCAGGCAATAAATCAGCTAGCATCCTTGCACCGGTAGCACCAAGCGGATGCCCTAGCGCAATCGCCCCGCCATTCGGATTCACTCTCCTCTCCGCTAACGCTCCCTCCAACCCAAGAACTCTTAAACAATATAGCGCTTGGCTCGCGAACGCCTCGTTGATCTCCCACAGTCCAATCTCCTCGGTCGACAGACCGACGTAATTCAAGAGCTTAGGAATCGCTAACGCAGGGCCGATGCCCATCTCGTCAGGCGCACAGCCGGCGACTTGTGTCCCGGCCCATTTGCCAATAATTGAAGAGGAGAGTCCAAGTTCGGTAGCGGTGCTGCGGCGCATGAGGAGCGTAGCGGCCGCGCCATCTGATACTTGTGAGGAGTTCCCTGCCGTGCTCGTGCCCTTCTCCTTGAATGCCGGTTTGAGCTTCTGCATCCCTTCGATCGAAGCATTGGGCCTTATGCCATCATCCTTATCCACAGTAATAGTCCTTTCCTCCCCAACCTTGTTGCCCTGCTTATCAACCTCCTGAAATCTCGTCGTTACAGGAACGATTTCCTTGTCGAAGAGGCCGGCTTGTTGGGCTTTGTAGGCTCTCTGGTGCGATTGGACGGCGAAGGCGTCTTGATCTGCGCGGGACACGTTATACCGCTCCGTGACGTTCTCGGATGTGAGACCCATAGGCATTATGCAGTCTCGGGCGTCTTTGACCGGCGAGGACTTGAGTTCGGGCCAGAGAACTGTGGGGATGGCGCGGCTGCCGTAGTTGCGTGTCATGCTTTCCATTCCGCCTCCGATGCCTACGTCGATCGTGCCTGTGGCGATGCTATGCGCTACATTGGTAATAGCGCTAAGACCGCTGCTGCAGGCGCGATTGACGGTGTAGAAAGAGGTGTTGCTTGGAAAGCCGACGTGGTTCATGGCCATGCGGCCTGCTTTTGAGCCCCCGAGCTCTGAAAGTACGACTCCGACCCCGATATCTTGTATTTTTACGGGATCGAGGTTCGGATTCGCAGCGAGGGTAGCTTTGAGGACGGCAGCCAGTAGCTCTTCTGGGTAAGCGTCTTTGAAGTGGCCCTTGTTGGCACGTGTTATGGGTGTTCGGAGGGAGGAGAGGATGACGACGTCGTCGGGGTTCTTGGTAAGGATATTTTTGAGGCCTTTGCGAACTACTCCTGCCATATTGAGTTGAGTTCTTGCTGTCTATGCACTAGGATCCCTAATATTATATGAAATAGAAGCCGTGAGGGGTAACATAAGGGCTGGTATGGCGCGAGATTGGGCTGAGAATCTCTAACAAAAGGAAATAGGTTAATGTATAGACATTGAGAGTCAATGAATAGAGAGCAATAGAGAAAGAAAGTAAGAAATCAGAAACTTAGGATATACGATTCAAGTAGCCGTTATCGTGTGTTATGTTCCTGGCGTGCGGTGGTTGTCATCATCAGGGTTTCTTCTGCCGGCAGAGCGGCAATTAGCGTTGTGGGGCCGGAAAGCCTGCGGATATTTCATTACCCGCCAGCATCTACAGTTACCGAAGGTGCAGCGAAAATCATCTCTCAATTGGAAACGCTGTCGAATATTCTAACGATCCTGATACTGGCTACTATGTCATGTGAAGTGTGACCTGGAAGGCTAGAACCAAAGTGCCAAAGAGCAAGCCATGTCTATCAACGTCGTCAAACAATCGTCCGACGCAAGAGATGACAAATAGAAGATGCAGAATTGGAGCTAGATGCATACGAAGTAAAAGAAAGGGAAAGACGCAGGAAAGCATATGCCGAATATCTACTAACTGCGTATTAGCGATTTAACCCTTGGATTTAGAAGTCCCGTCTCGCTGTTTTTAGAGACACACTTAAGGTCACTCAAGTTCATTTAATCGCCCACATTCGGCTAACCTCTTTGCTGCTCGAGGGGCTTGCAAAGAAAATGTTTCAGGGAGGACGGATGGGTGCGTCCCAGCGGGTCATAGCGTTGGGCAACCTCACAGGTAACGTCACTGCTCATGCCTCCAACTTTATCACTGGTTTGTCAGCAGCATCAGCTGCGCCCTATATTACTAGTAATGATACTAAGGAGCGAAGAGAAAAGGTGGAAAACCCCAACTAAAAACGCGGTGAATTAGGTTTGCTCCTTTCCCCGAGTTGCTATGCACCTCTGGAGCGTGCAAGGGACTTGCATGCCAACAGTCATGTTTTCTGCACAAAGCCAGTTTTATCCCCAAAAACACAGCATCCTCTTCTTGTGAGATATAAGGCATATAAATCTGACCATTCAACTCAGAGTTATCCAGTAGATGTCTGAGCCAGTGGACGAATGAGAGTCTTGAGGTCTGTTGCAAACCTGCATATTGTCCACAAACGCACCTGTTTCAACCTGGGCCGAATAAAAAACTGTTGGAGGTAAGCATTGACTATCTCTGGCTGGGAACTGTTTAAGTCGCCACCAATAATAAAACATACAACTTCAAACAGTACTTTTTCTGCTAAATCTTGAATATCCACAAAGGACAAAAGACGGCTTTGAAGCAATGTCGATTTTGCGTTGGTACCGCATCGCAAATCACCAAATTAGGCTCCTGCAAAAGACTAGCGAGCTGAGAAGTCTTTGTAACATCATAATGGGATTTCATATGTAGTGTCTGTTTTGGATTTTAAACTCGAAATGAGATGTCCACCCATCTAAAAGTGATAAAGCGGGAATCCTAGTTAAAGCAACTCAAATTATAGCCACTTCTTTTTCCCGGAATTGGGTGTATCCAAGAAGGCCTATATAAGAACCTATACCACGGCCAGTAGACTTGCAAACTGCGTTGAGAGAGTGAGCTTTGAGAGATAATAATAAAATAGGCAATTGTTTAGACTCAGCTGCAACTGAAGAAAACTCACAAATAATGTCCTTTAGTAGTGATTGTGTATTAAGGAATAGAGATTAATAGTAGCGGACAACTAATGACAGTTTGATGCAAATTTCAAGGGAGAGTAAACCTATATTTCAAGTTTGAACAGATTGGGACGGGGTGGTCGCATTTAAAGAATGCTGTAAAGGAAGAGAGGTGGTATAACCAGTCGAGGAGTAGTTATTGAAGTTTATAATGTATGATATTGGTACAGGGGCTTCAGATTGCTCTTCACCCGTTTCCGGCTTGGTCTTGAGCTTTTCCGAAAGCGATTACCATGTGCCAATTGAGCATCTGGCGATATTGCTTGATCTAGAGCATCGCTGACATTAGAGCTGGCCATAGTCGTCAGTAGCTGATCCCTTGTTCCAGCATCGGAATCATTGGGGTGGATTTTTGTTAGCAGACGGCCGATGTTGAGGTCGATGTCGCCTGCTTGGCCATTCATGGCCATATTTGTATAGTGCAATATATAGTCCCTATCGCCTACACTAGTCCACACGCGGTGGAATGCGATGTCATCTCCCATAAGGGTCTCGGACAATGTTGCATTGCTAAGGGAGATGTTCATCTAAATGTCGTCGGCTTTGGGGTTCAGAACTGACATCGCGACTTCTTGTTCTTGCATGTCGCAATAGGCCCTATCCTAGGGTTTTGGATTGTGCGCAACAGGCTTTTCAGGTAGTTGCGTTTCCTCTATCGATTCAAATCAAACTTCCTCCCTGGGGTTTCAGCTTCGTAGCGAACAAAATATTTACCTCTGTCATCATTGACCCCCTTGGGCTGCGCATGTAACGTGGCTATGGCAATGCAATGGATGCACTGATCTAGACGGGATTGGCCTTTGCCGTAATTGAGGCCATTACTACTTATGCCCTCAAGGCGCTTATCTTCACAAGTTGGTAAGCATTTTTGTCCTAGCCGTGCAAGAAAGTTGCATCCAGCCAACTTCTTCCTGATTCGCTTCCGCCGCTAACCGCCTGATACTTGGATCCAAAGCTTTGGATCATTAACCGCATATACGATATTGATAATCACTTACCCCTCCTTGATGGGTACTATCCACGGCGCAGAGGTATTGGCGTGGTCTTCTGTCAGTGGTCAACGACGAGGGATGAAATCTGCGTCTTAGCTTGGGAGGACGGTGTCGGCGTTGTGACTAACATTGTGCAAATGGAGAAACTGATTTCTCCAGTCGCGATCGTCGACTCGATTGGAATCGCGAAACGGAACGGTCAAACGCGCAGTCTTCCAAGGGTCGTAAAGCTAATACTATAGCTGCGCTTGACCTGTCGTCGCCGCCTGCAATTCTCTTGGTCTTAGTGGGAGGGAGAGTGCTGCTGGAGGAGAGATAAAGAAGATGAATATAGTGCCGTGAATAGCGACATTCATGCTGGCATAATGGACGGACACCTGGAAAGTTTGCAGTTACCTGGCGCGCTAACAGGAACACGTGTTAGCGATAATTCGACTTGACACATTCACTAGGAAGCTGATTGCGGCCGTAAACTGCAGCCATGCAAAGCCTCAATTCCGACAGCGAAACTATTTCTCTTTACGCAGTAACTGACGGCCATTAAGGAATGACACAGTGCTTGATGATGATATTTGATCATTGTGCTTTAGTGCAGCGGCACAGTGTATCTGCAGGGTAACCCATCGGTTTGACCCAGCCCCAGAAACCAATGCGGTGCTCGTCCTTTGATAACTGCTCGTGATCCGCCAAAAATATATATCTGCGGCGACCATGGGAGTATTCGAACTGCTTCCTTTATCCGTCAATCACTCATCTTTCCGCCTCTTAGAGCTTGATCTCAACAGCGATGCAGCATGTGCCGACGAGGCTACAGTTCATGCGACAATGGACACTTACGATTGCCGGAATGCACCAGAATATGCAGCTCTTTCCTATACCTGGGGCATGCAAGATGGGTCAGTGAACATAAAACTCAATGATCAATGGTTTCCAGTCACACCAAATCTGCTTGACGCTTTACAACAACTATGTCTTGATCAAGGCAAGAACGGCAAGTCAAAAAGAAAGCTATGGATTGATGCAATCTGCATTAATCAGTCGGATAACTCGGAGAAGTCCCAACAGGTGATGCAGATGAAAGACATATTCGCCAACGCTAGCAACGTGCTTATATGGATAGGCAAGCCGGACGATCTTAGCGGCATTGCCTTTGACACTCTTAAACGATTTGCTACCGACGATGGTACTCAAGATGGAAGTGCGACATACCAAAATATTTTGAAGGCAGTCGAAGAGAGGAGAGCAGCAATTCAACTTTTCATTGAACGCCCATATTTTAGCCGAATGTGGGTTGTCCAAGAAGTAGTTGTTGCTAAGAACGCTACAGTTCTCTGCGGATCATTCTCAATAGCCTTTAATATGTTGTATGTCGCTGTTCAGAGGATGACAAGCTCCGGATTCTATTCGTTCTCAACAAACACTAGCAATGTGGTCCACCTCGGGAACTGGAGAGGTGATTTTCTTAAATTGGCTGCTCTTGAAAGAGAGGAGACTCTTGACCTAAGACTCTTCCTGGACTCACGTAGTAGGGGTGCTACCAATCCCCGCGATAAGATCTATTCACTTCGAGGAATTGCAGGTAATGCACTTTCTGCATGTATCACTGTCGATTATGGCAAGTCTATAGAGAGAGTCTACACGGACTTTGCCAAACATCTGCTACATATTTGCCCAGGACTGCATGTCTTATCAGCAGTCATGCTTCGACATAGAACGACATCCACTCTTAGGCTCCCTTCGTGGGTACCAGATTGGACCCAGCTTGAATACGGAGGAGGTGTATTGAATAGATATTATCGCTTTAAACCCACAAGCTTGTTCCGTGCTGCTGGCGCAAGCAAGCCTCGAGTAACCGTGGTGGGAAATTCTGACACAATCTGTTTGGAAGGTGTGCACCTTGATACTGTGGAACGCGTGATCCCAATAAAGTCTATCTTGATGGCGAATGGCGAAAACTCCTTTTCCGTGACAGAGACAAGGCTTCAGGAAATAGTCGCCGAATTGATCTCATTGGAGACTTATCCCTTCACTGGCGAACCTTTCTGGATAGCCTTTTTCCGTGCTCTAACCGCAGACCGCACAGCCCTGTCGCCGAGAATCAACGAAAAGTTCAAAGCTAAACATTTCACTGTGTTCCGCGACTGGAAACTGGATCATGAGGTGGTGGGTCAGAGTCTTCCAGCTATAGTTTGGGCCGAGGTCTCAAAAGATATTAGCACAATCATCGATGACAAGGATATGTTTCTAACTGCCCAAGGATACATGGGTCTTGGTCAAGAGGGGTTCCGAATGGGCGATATCGTTTGTATTTTCTCTGGAGGTGACGTTCCCTTTCTACTCAGACAAGCTATGCTACCCCACGATGGAAGGTTCCAATTTCTTGGTGAATGCTATGTCCATGGTGTAATGGACGGTGAGGCAATGAACAACCTAGAGAGCATTCATCTAGAGCCATTTTTAATCGAATAAATGAAGTATTGTATTCAGGATTTACGGGCCGGCTCAAGCCTTAGGCAGCTGCCACTTTAATTTTAGGATTTCGTCAGGAGCGCGACCTTTCGGCTTCCATACGTCCTTTCCATGATTATTGTCAAGAAGCAAAAAGTCGATTTTATTGCATCAAGTTGCTATGTATTCTTCATAGTTATCCACAGCTACAGTCCTTACCGATAACCAGCTACGCAATCACATTGCATACATTAGAAGCATGAAAGACTCCCACCTGCTGTGACTGAAGCTTGCCTGAGCCCCACTCTAAGTTTGATTCTTTGTACGCTGCGTCTCCAATTTTTCAACATTCTCTTCTAGGCCTCCTAATGACAGCACTCGTACACTCTGACGGCAACATCGATCCATTCCCTTAATAGTATATCGTTCAGTAACTTGGAAGTGGCTTGCAAGCCAGCCTATAATGTTCAGCTCCGACGAAATATTCGTGATAAATGCATTGATGTTATGTGAGCACATTTTCACATGTAACTGCCTAGTAAAGAGTGGATTAGCAATACTGAAACAAGCTGGAAGGGTGCGTCAGCTCAAGCTAGGATCAGATTTCCAAATGAGGAGAAAAGGAGGCATTGGCGATTGAACGAGCGTATGGAGAGCGAAAATTTCGAGACTGGCATAGAAATTACGACTAAGGTGACTAAGGGCGGCGCTGGTGTGGGATGCAGACCAAGGCAAGGCCGAGAATCGCAGGAGCTGGCAGAGGGAGCAGTTGAAGTCAAGGGAGAAACATTGATGGATTCATACATGACGTATTAGTTCCTAGCACGTGACTTCCCGAATGGGTTAGTTCGTATGCAGAGCTTTCTGAGTATTCCTCGTCAGTTCATTCGAACATATCTTTCGAGTATAAGAGACTCGACAAATCCAAGATTTTCTAATTAGATACTTTAACATTAATTAATTGGGTCTACTTCCAACGATCCAATATGATGTTGCTCTTCTTACCAACTAGCCTAATCAAGCAGCGAGACACTAGGGCGGCCAGGTCAGAAAAAAAAAAAAAAAAGCCACTTGTAGATAGAGCGGCATATAGGCAAGAAATTATCTTATACATCGTCAGACTCAATAAGTCGGGTTACCGAGTTTACGAGCAAGGGCCAGCCCAAATATAATTGTATTAATAGCTTTCCTTAGACTTTCATGCGGGTTGAATTGCCAGAGGAACATTATGTAGGGGACCGAATATCCACCGTGGTTGAGGACTTTATAACCAAATATAATCCAAACAAGCAAGTGTGCCACATATGTAACAGGTTAACCATTCGACGTGTTGTAGAGTCTAGGCTTTTCTCGATGAGAATGATATTGTCATTAAGGTTGAGTTACATTAATTTGAGGAATACTGGCATGCGTGAGGATATTCTTATGCAATATGTATATTCCTGAGCAATTCTGCCTATTTGTGGGATATGACCTATAGCGCGTTGTTCTACGCGCCCCTATAACGCCATTAATGCCCCTATCCATGCATTATCCCACGCCGTGTCCTGAATACCATGCTTCCGACGTACTGAGAAACGCTCAATACGTGATGACATGGCTGAAATGGCCGGGAACCCTCATCCGGCATTTCTCGCAATCACTCCTGTAGCCCATGCTAAAGCCTCTCCTGACACCCACACCTGGAATTTCTGATCCGAAACCGCCCCAATTTCTCAGACTATGCTTGGATCTTGTATGTCCTTTCTTAGGAGTGATCTTCGGTTCTTCCATGAGGGTATCCGAAGGGTCCTCGACTTCCATTTGGACACTTTCTAACCCTTGCAACAAAGAGCTTGGGCTGACGGCTTCGTCTTCGCTGATGGGGCTCGGTAGTCGGCGACTGTTTCGAGCTGAGGTTGGGCCGGTGCCGTTGTACGTATAATTGTCCGATGTGGTTATGCTGTGGTTGACTTTGTCACCGGAGCGAATATGAGAAGAGAACTCGCTATGGATAGGGGTCGGTATGCGGCTGGCAATGCTTGTTGATGTGTCGGGCTGGAAGGGACCGGGGTAGAGGAGTCCGCTGTCAGTCATTTCAAGGTCGTCTGAGTAGGCCTGTGTGTCTTGCATCTGCGTGGACTGGGAGCCGCCAGGGTCAGATGAGGGCTGGCTGCTTTGGACGGTATCTTCGAGTGGCGAAGACCATGGCGAGAAGAAAGAACGTGGTTCATTGGCAGGAGGTATGTCTTCAGAGTCTGAGCCAGCAGGTGTTATGTCTGCAAAAGTTGGTGACTGCGGGGCAATAAGATTTGTCTGGAAAGTTGGCAAGAATCGCTTCTTTTGTTCAGGCGATCGACGGAGCGGCAGAGAGGCTATGTGTCGCTTCTAATACAAGTTAGTTTGTGTCCGCTGAAGGGGAAATTGTGAATGGGCCTTTACCGTTCGGTGTTCTTGGAAGCTTTGCTGAGCAAACTCATCGTCACCTTCTCTTCCTCTCTTTCTAGTTCGTAATCCGCCTGGCTGTGAAAACATTATGTCTAAAAGGCCGTAGGTATGCAGATATTCTGTGTTCTCTGTCGCTGGTATCGTATGAACCAAACAAGCTCGGTACAGTGCAGCCTTATTGGTTGGCCTTGACGTAGGAGAGACACGGCTCATTGATGAGTCCGCTATAAGGATTAAAAGATCTTAACGATCCAAAAGCTACTTAAAAGGGAACGCATGAATTCATATTATAAGTCCCCAAACTGGTGGACAAAGCGCTGGAGAATGGTTGGTTTCACGATTGCTTCATGCGCGGCAAGGAGTGTTGGTTAAGTCGTTTTGGATCCTGCATGTGGTTGCCTTAGCCGTGACGCGAGGCTGAAAGGCAACAATCCGAGGCGGTCTGGATTAAAATTATTTTGCCCCTCTATTTTGGTTGACTCACTTCTGGACACGTACTAAATAAGTCGAAACTCGAAGAACTATTTTAAGAGGAGAGATTTGTTTTCCAATTGAGCAGATATCTACATATTCTTCGCTATGCCTCATTCAGATATCCTCCAGGAGGTCGCCGACGACACTCGCAGTATGCCCCGCCTCGGTGAAAAGTGTGGTATAACACTGCTAACTCACCCCTCGCATAGTTCTTAGCCAAGATCCTTTAATTCCGCCACAACTTCTCCTCTCTGAAATTCCTCTCACAAAAGCTGCCCTCAAAACCGTCCTTCAAGGCCGCAAAGATGCCATTGAGATCATTATGGGTCGTTCAGACCGCCTTCTGGTCATCTGCGGACCATGTTCCATTCATGACCCGGTAGTAGCCCTCGAGTATGCTAGCAGACTTAATGAGCTTTCCGCAAAATTATCGGATGACTTGTGTATTATCATGAGGGCTTACCTCGAGAAGCCACGAACTACAGTCGGCTGGAAAGGTCTAATAAACGACCCAGACATTGACGAAACCTTCAAGATCAACAAAGGCCTCAGGGTTAGTCGGCAGCTGTTCTGCGATCTTACAAGCATGGGAATGCCAATCGCAAGTGAAATGCTAGACACAATCTCCCCTCAGTTTCTGGCAGATCTCATTTCATTGGGCGCAATTGGAGCACGAACGACTGAATCACAATTACATCGCGAACTAGCATCAGGTCTGTCCTTTCCTGTTGGCTTTAAGAATGGTACAGATGGAAGTCTGACGGTAGCAATTGACGCCATTGGTGCTGCTGCCGCGAGACATCACTTCATGGGTGTCACGAAACAAGGTCTTGCGGCTATTACAAGGACAAGCGGTAATGAACACGGGTTCGTCATTCTACGAGGTGGTACAAAGGGCACAAATTTCGATGCTGAAAGCGTGAAAATCGTGAAGGAGGCATTAACCAAGAAGGGTCAAAAACAGGCTATTATGATTGATTGCTCACACGGTATTTTTCCTAGCCAATTATCATTTACTTCTGCTAACATGTACTAAGGAAATTCAAATAAGGACCACAGGAACCAACCAAAGGTAGCCAAGGCTATTGGCGACCAGCTCCGTGCAGGAGAAAGGTCTATCATTGGAGTCATGATCGAGTCAAATATCGGTGAAGGAAATCAGAAAGTGCCAGCCGAAGGCCTTGCCGGCTTGAAAAAAGGAATCAGCATCACCGACGCTTGTATTGACTGGGACACAACCGTCCAGACACTAGAAGGACTGGCTGAGGCGGTGAGGTTTAGAAGAAAGCTGCACTCCAATGGCACCCAGAAGGCAATTCTGTTGGAGGAGGGCAGCACGGATGTGATTCACTGAATAATTTTCAGTATTTATCAACTGTTATAGCACATTAGCAAAAGTGGTTGATATAGCAGAAGTCTCCATGTATGGCGTTTATACATCCGAGCAGCATCTGCATGGCATCTTCTCTATGGTGTCCATTGGACGTTCAACCGTCCTAGCACATTCCTGCAAATAGTTCAATCATCCTCCGACATTAGACCCTGAATTAATATTCTCCTTTCCTCCTTCTAGTGATTGTTGACGTCTATGTTGAAGATATCATTCCGCATTTGACGTATTCTCCGCATCAAACCAACTTAGAGGTTCTCAGACAAGCTCACTTGTTACTGCGCAGGGTATTACTGATAAATCTGTCCATCGCCTGCCTCGGTAGTCATGATTTGTATCGTACCGGATATTCGGACGGTGTACACTATTGCGGATCGGGTGTATCTCGCAACACGCTTATCCACATTGCCATTGGGCCTCCAAGTTTTCCATTTGCATCGGAAACACTTGATCCTTGACCGGCCGGTTCTCCTCCTGCCCCGCTGGCCTGTATTATTGCTGCACTTTTCCTAGAGGTTGCTCGTATATCTTAAACGTAATAAAAGAGTCTGCACAGGTCGCGCAGAGCCTTCCGCAATTCGACTTGAAAGCCCTCAACCATAGCAAGTATTCCACATCACACATCCAAGATCACCATTCCAATCCCTACCGCCCACCGACAGCCACATACTCCCCCAATCCTCCGGTACTTGCCCGCCTCATCACTCCCCTTTTCTCCAACAGCCTCCTGACGCCAGCCCAAACCAACAGCCCTACAGTAGCCGCAATAAAAATAAGCACAATAATCTGATCCTTCCTGCTATCGCGCTGGAAACATGTGGTAAAGACGTCTTTCTCCTCTGCGTTCTTGCAGAACGGGATGCCTTGGGCGAGGCAGAAGGCGCGATTGCATTTGTTGCAGGAGGAGCCGCCGCTGCCGGCTGCACGGGCTTCGAGAATGCTTCTGAGAGTTAAGCCCTCGGTGGAGGAGTCACTGGAGGATGGGGAATGAGGCTTAGCACCGGTGGAGGGGCCGAGTTGGATGATGGTACTGTTGTTGAAGCAGGTGCATTTGCAGAAGGATGGCGGAGCTAGGGTGGTTGTTAGTTCTCGTTCCATGGGAGGTCTCGGATGGAGTGACTTCTTACAAGCTGCAAGTGCAAGGTTCAATAGAGCAAATATCACGATTAAGAAAGAAATCCGCTGCATCTTGAAGCTTGGGGGTCGGAATGTTGTGTTGCTGGTTTAGGCCCTAGCTTGAAAGCTTCCAGTGACAGCGGGATTCCATTTTGGGTTAGCTCGCTAATGAACTCCAGAAAAGTTCAAGACACGAGCTCGACAAGCAAAATATCGGGATTTACCATCACTCTACGAGAAAACTCCCCGCACTCGCAATGCGACGATTGTCGAGATTAGATAGGTCCATTGATAGGTTGTGGCCTCGAACGCCATCCTCGTCCTCATCGTTTCTTTGTTCTGCATGCCTCCGCCGAGCTCCCTTTTCGACTTCAGTCCGATGCTTCGCAGAGCCAGAAAAGGTTTCTAAAACCGAGAGGCTACGGAGGAGAATATGGGGAACAGATGAGCCTCCAGGACTGAAGGATCCATACGGAGGTCCGAGTATTGCTGAGGAGAGGCAAGCTGCAAGGGCAATGCAGGAACAGTTACCGAAGGAAGAGGAGCTTGCTCAAAAATCACAATCGCATCAGTCGAAGAAACCTGCGCCAATTCTGGATGCATCTTATGAACCTGCAAAGACATGGGATGGCTTAGAAGAGGTTGGGGAGTTGCCAGCGCCAGAATTCTACTTTGAAGGGTTTATGCCGGCGGAAAAGGTGACGGATCCATACGAAGCTACCGCGGCGCTTCATCGCGCTGTCGTGGAAGTCTTCACTTTGAAGCAAGCTGGCAGGCCACTGTCTGAGCTATCGAATGCAGGTAGAGGGATGGACAATACCAGCGATGTACACATCTCAGTGTCGCGGTCCAATCCCTCTTGCCCCATTTTGAAATTTTCGGCAGACTCGTCTGAAGAGGCAATTCTGGAATCTATGAGCGAAAGTGAGCACACCATGGAGGCTGCAGAAACTTTGGAGGCCGAGGAGTTGATAGAGGATGTCTCTGAGCCGGAAACTTCTGACGATACGTCGATCATGGGATTAAAAACGACAAAGAGTCAACTGACTGAGGATGAGTCGCCGGAAGCCGTCGAGGCAGTACATGTAACAAATTTTGAGCACAAAGTAGCATCTTGGAACCCAAGCTGGCTTCAAATCTCCTTAGAAGATGCCGAGATCAAGTTTGCAGTAAGTGAGGCATCAAAGTTTTTCAATTACTCACTGACCGATTGCAGGTTGTCAAGCGAGTTATGCAGCTCACTGGCATTCGTATTTTTGATTCGGCCATGAACTCTACCCGCACTGTCCGTTCACTTCTCATTCATATCACTCAAAAACCGAAGCCAGCAAAACTCTTTGATGCCCTGGTCGAAAGACAAGACCTCGTCAGCTTACCTAATGTTAAGATATTCAACCGGAGGATCACGCCTATTGACAAGGAGAAGATGGTGGGAAGGTGGAAGATTATTGAAAAAGAGTTGAATAGCCGGGGACTTCCATTGACCGGGCATTCATAATGGATAAAGAGAGATGTACGATATTATATGTATTATTGAAATAAGAAGCAATGCTTCCTTCATTTCTAATTCAGATATTCTCTGACATGGAGAGAGGTAGCACATGATTCTTTTCCACTAGCTTGTCTTTTCGTTTCCATTGGGCATCTTTGTTTGGACTGATCTCCGCCGTGAAATGTCAAGATAAGATCTGTGCCCTCTTTATGTCCTTCTATCATTGGTACAGCTATAGAATACTCTGCTTCTCGGTCCCCGCAGCACCCCTTTAAAGTTTAAATCTACATATTTTCCTAACAAAACTATACTACTTACCAAGGCTCGGAACCTCTGGCTGAAATGGTTGTAAAGGACTTCTTAAAAAGCCCCGAACCGCCCGCCCGTGCTAGCAGAAGCAGGAAAGTGGCCGGCAAAGCTACTGTCCGCCAAGGACTTGAAGGCTAAAGCATCTGAGAAGCCAAAAGCCGACACGGGCGCGAAGGCCACGAAGAAGAAGCCTGGCAAAGCTAGCGCGGGAAGATCGTTAGCAAGAAGACTCATGCAAAGACGGATCCTCCCGAGGACAATAGTGACGAGCACGTTGAAAACTTTGGTGTATCGGATGGCTGGACCTTCTGGAAGGGACTCGGTGTCTGAAAGGGAACTCAGCCAAATTCTCGACTGTCCAGACTGCCACAAATCTATAAGACTGTCCATCGGCCGCTTCAATGGTTCTTCGAAGGTATGTGGCTAGGGGAGGCCTTAAACGCCGTATAAACCAAAGCTCCGATCAGATGTGGATACAGACTCAGCAAAAGCGCTCGTGATGGCGAGAGGAATTGGCATGTCGTGCGCAGCTGTGAAAAGAGGGATAGTTGGGGTCAACATTCCGTTTGCGTCCGTCCGGTCTTTGATGAAATTCTGATCTGCACCATCGACGCCACAGTTGTCAAAACAAAGAAAACATTTCAGTCTCTTTGCTACACTTTCAATATCAGTATATATGAGACATTTGGCCATAAAGCTTTTCCCTCATCCAATGTGTTATATGTTCTCAAGTTCACAAATTACTTTCATAAATTTCATCAACCATTCATCTCAAGTACTTGTCAACCCAAAACTTCCGATCTACCATGACTACCGTCACTTTGCTACCATCTCGCTGCAAGCAGCCGCACCGCGCAGCCAAGACTAAGAAAGCGGAAGAAAAGGCACCTACACCTGCACCAGCTAGGGTCCCGAAGCCTAAGTCCAAAATACCAAAAAAAGCATCGAAGCCCACAGCGCCCAAGAAAGAGCCGAAGCCCAAAGCTCCAAAGGCAACAGCAGTGAAACCAAAAGGCCCAAAGCCAAAGCATACACGGGTGCGAAGATCACGAAGAAGATTCCAGCCAAGAAGATACCTGCCATTAAGGCTTCTAGGAAAAGGACTGCTAAGATTCCTTCCCACTACGAGGTGCCACAGCCCAGTGGTGATGATATAGCAAGAGCGTATATACTGAAACCTAGATGTAAATGTGCGTTTTAGTGATCTCGGGAAGCAGGGAACAGCCTAGTGATGGTAGAGAAGAGATGAGGAGACAGGAAGTGCAGTCTGTGTTGATCGAGTTGGACTCTGAGATTTGTGTTGTGGATGTGGGTCAGAGGTGGTGTGGCAAAGAAAGGGGAGTCGTTTTGGGACTTTTTGATAATAGTAAACAGTCAAACAGCAAGTCTGCTTCAGGAAACCGCGGTTGCTCTAATTTTACTTATTTCCATAAATAATGCGAGCATTGCGCTAAATCCACTTTGCATTAATCTTACGTCTAATAGATCGCTTTTGGAGAGAGAGTTCATGCAGCTCCTACTCCATTTCTAGCTCTTTTGCTGTAGTTTTACGTTTGTGTTTCTAAGAACTTTTAGGACTTGCATTTATCTCATTGTACGTCCGAATCTAAGTACGTAACATCTTTGGTGTACAGCTAATGTTTGATGCAGCAGCATTGTTCGGGATTAACTTGTCAGCACCAGTTTTGCCAGGTACGTACGTCGATGTTGCATATTTAACTGCTCCCAGTTTTTGCTTACGAGTCTAGGACTGACAGCGTACATTGTCAATAGCTACATCATCGTCAATAGCTTCGCCTTCAAGGTCCTAGCCTTTAGCGGTACGCAGAAATTCATTAGAACTGCCCAAAAACGGACCAGGTAATCGATAGCTGTATGGATTTGAACGGGGCTTAGCAATAGCCTTTGGTTTAGGGCCAGATTTGGGCATTTTGTTACCCAAAAGATGAAGGATACGATGATAATTCGCAGCCAAGGCAATGCAGAAAAGGGTCAAATCCCATACAAAATAAAGGGTAAGCTGCATTAGCGTGTCTGAATTGGGATATAAGACCCCCCTATTCTATAAGACCAGTCCCAAACCTGCCGAAAATGCAAAGCTCGGACCAAAACATGGATCTTATATGACAAACTCTGCGGTATGTAAGCTGCAGAAACAGCACGATTGGATAAGTATCCTCTTACCAAATCCTGCAAACTTGGGGAATGTTAGCCTGTTTAACAAGTATAGTCACTGAGAAATGCAGAATGGAATTCACAGTGTACTTGAAGACAGAATCTGCAAAAGCCGCGAAGGAGATGACAATAATCAAAGTCTAGAGAATACTATAAGCGGAGGTTTGGAGTATCACAATAGCGGTATTTCGTACAACTTGGAAGATTCGAATGATAGCCACCCAAAGAGGCAGGATATGAGCAATATCGGTACGGCCTCGTATCTCATGGATATTACTTTTGAGGGATGCCATCTGCGAAGAGCGATGCTAGGGCTTCATGGCCAGCAACATTTCTATTTTTTCTAGAACTATCTGTTTATGGCATGTTCCGATTCTATGCGCATTTGAGAATTTAGACCGTACTGAGGGTCGTAGTAAATGATATAGAGCTAGCCTTGCCTCAAGGAATTATGTGGAGAACAGAGACACGGTTCACACTGCGTCCCCTGCGGAACACCTAACCTTGTGTACAACATCCAAAAGATCTTATAGGTCAATATCGAACCCCAATCAACAGCATTCATTGTGGAACCAAGAGTAGAATACTATATTACTATCGCATAATATTCCATATTCCCGTCTCCATCTACAATTTCGTATACTGTAGGTGAGCCTACACGACCTGGCTTGGTAACGGGACCTTATCTACCCTAACCCATCCCTTAGCCCAAACTCTGCGACTCCTTCGTCCTTATTTACTAACATCCGTCTTCAGTGGAGGGTCGCTGCGTCGCACGAGTATCTGGTCGGGAGTATGCTCGAGTATCTCAAATTGGTCCGTCATCTGCATGCCCACTTCATAGGTGGAGTTCTGCAGCGATCACGTCGACCACAGCTGGTACGCTGCTGATGGACCTTCATACTTCCGCGAAAGATACGGCCGTTGAACCGCGTATACCAGCCGTGAAGCCTTGAGGAGCTTCCCATCTTTCTCCAATAACTCAGGCTTAATCTTCGGCAGCGGCACCTTTCGTATACGCGGTTCTTTTACGGCAGGGTTGTTGTTCGAGTTGTATTTCCGGAACGCTGCTGAGCTGAGGATGGGATCGAGAAAGGCTCGATTTGACAATTGCGCGTTTAAAAAGGGAATGCGCTTGCTGACGCAGCCCCTCTAACGACTCTTCTTGAATAATCTGTTGATAACGCCTATTTTGTCGCCATCTAGGAGTAACTTATAGTTGCTAGAGATTAAGGTCCCTGAATCTAAATCTTGGGGTTTTCTGACAATCCCTATTGTTATCACTTCGGCATTAACCCGCTATTTACAAGGGAGTTAGATCCCCGCCCTGCGTGTTACGCCGCTGATTTGTGTTCCAAATACTCCAAGAACTTCAGCTTCTTTGCAGCTCTCCTATTTCTATTTTCCACTGAAGAAAAGGAGAGAGGGAGATGGAGGGACGAAGCTATTACTTAAATACAGCAATTCTAGTACTAGACCTTTAGTGAATATTGTTGCGTTTTGCAACTAGCTTGGGCGGT
>Ga0335072_10005898_pt1 | contig 17985 bp, 12 predicted proteins | sample Lox_Sample_21_FD_206725 | JGI IMG/M metagenome (GOLD analysis project Ga0335072, IMG submission 206725) | Soil microbial communities from Loxahatchee National Wildlife Refuge, Florida, United States - Lox_Sample_2.1 | ecosystem: Environmental > Terrestrial > Soil > Wetlands | place: USA... | reverse complement strand
GACATCGTCATTCTCGGTGGCGGCAGCGGCGGCTATGCCTGCGCGCTGCGCGCGGCGGAGCTCGGCAAGCGGGTAGCGCTCATCGAGAAGGACAAGGTCGGCGGCACCTGCCTGCACCGGGGATGCATACCGACCAAGGCGCTGCTGCATGCCGCCGAGGTCGCTGACCTGGCCAGCGAAGGCCCGGCTCTGGGCGTGCGCAGCAGCTTCGACGGCATCGACATGACCGGAGTGAACTCCTACAAGGACAAGGTCGTCACCCGGCTCTGGAAAGGCCTGACCGGCCTCGTCGCCAGCCGCAAGATCGACGTCATCGAGGGCACCGGCAGGCTTGTCTCGCCTACCGCTGTGCAAGTCGGCGACCGGCTCATCGAGGGTGCGCACGTCGTGCTGGCCAGCGGGTCCGAGACGCGCAGCCTGCCCGGCCTGGAGATCGACGGAAACCGGGTCATCAGCAGCGAGCACGCACTCCGGCTCGATCACGTGCCGGCATCGGTCGTCATCCTCGGCGGTGGCGTGATCGGCGTGGAGTTCGCCAGCGTCTGGCGGTCGTTCGGCGCCGAAGTCACGATCGTCGAGATGCTGCCGCACCTGCTGCCGACCGAGGAAGAGTCAAGCTCGAAGCTGGTAGAGCGGGCGTTCCGCCGCCGCGGGATTGGTTTCAAGCTCGGCACCAGGTTCGAGAGCGTGAAGGACACCGGCGCCGGCGTGACGGTCACGCTTCAGGGCGGCGCGACTATTGATGCCGAGCTCATGCTGGTCGCAGTCGGGCGCGGGCCGGTCTCCGCGGGACTCGGGTACGACGAAGTCGGCGTCGCGATGGACCGCGGCTTCGTACTGGTCGACGAGCTCTGCCGGACGAACATCCCGACCATCTCCGCGGTCGGTGACCTCCGGCCGGGCCTGCAACTCGCGCACGTGGGCTTCGCCGAGGGAATTATGGTCGCCGAGCGGCTCGCCGGAATGCAGGTGTTCCCGATCGACTATGACGGCGTGCCGCGCGTCACCTACTGCCATCCCGAGGTCGCCTCGGTCGGCATCACGTCCGCGACTGCCGCAGCGCGGGGTATCGAGTTCACCGAGTTCACCTATGACCTAGCCGGCAACGGCAGGAGCCAGATCCTGCAGACATCCGGCGCGGCGAAGGTGATCGTGACAGCAGGCGGCGGACCGACGCTGGGCATCCACCTCGTCGGCGCGCGAGTGGGCGACCTGATCGCCGAGGGCCAGCTGATCGTCAACTGGGACGCGGCGCCGGCCGACGTTGCCCAGCTCATCCACCCGCACCCGACTCAGTCGGAGGCGATCGGCGAAGCGTTCCTCGCCCTGGCCGGGAAGCCGCTGCACAATCACGGGTAAGCCGCTGACCCACGCCAGCACGCGGCCCTAGCCTGCCGCGCGCTACAGTCGAAAACACACGAAGAAGGAGCTACTGCGAGCCATGTCGGTCTCGGTATCGATGCCACAACTCGGTGAGAGCGTCACTGAGGGCACAGTCACCCGCTGGTTGAAGCGGGAGGGCGAGCACGTTCAGGCCGATGAGCCGCTGCTGGAAGTCTCGACCGACAAGGTCGACACCGAGATTCCGTCTCCGGTGTCCGGCGTCCTGCGCGGCATCACCGTTGCCGAGGATGAGACCGTGGCCGTCGGCGCCGAACTGGCCGTTATCGACGAGGACGGAGCTGCCGTCCAGCAGGCACCTGCGGCACCTGCACCAGCCCAGGCGGCTGCGGCTCCGGCTGCTCCCTCGGCCCCAGTGGAGCCAGTGCCGCCCGTAGCACCCCCGCAGGCCCTACCGACGGCGGCTGAGTACGCCCCGCCCGTACAGCCAGCCCCGCCCGTACAGCCAGCCCCGCCCGTACAGCCAGCCCCGCCCGTACAGCCAGCACAGCCCGTCCCGCCGGTGTACGCTCCGCCGGCCTACGCCGAGCCGACGTACACTCCGCCGGCCGATACTGGGCCGGCCGCCAGCTATCAGCCCGCCGCCCCGGAGGCTCCGAGCGCAGCGCCTCCGCCACCCGCTGCACCTGAGCCTGCGGCGGAGACCGCGCCACCGCCGGCTGGCTCCTATCCGCCTGCCCCCTACGAGCCGGCTGCACCGTACCAGCCAGCCGACTACGACGAGCGGGGTAACGGGCAGGCCGCCCAGCCCGCGCAGTTCACTCCCGATGTCGCGGAAGGGCCGTACGTCACGCCACTGGTGCGCAAGCTGGCCGCCGAGCATGGCATCGACCTGAGCTCAGTAACCGGAACCGGCGTCGGCGGACGGATCCGCAAGCAGGACATACTCGATGCGGCAGCACATCAGCGGGGCGCGGCGGGTCAGGCCCAGCCGGCTGCACCGGCACCTGCTGCCCCTACCCCGCCAGCAGCACCTGCACAAGTCCCCCCGTCGGTCGCCGCTGCCCCCGCCCCTGCCGAGCCTGTACATACAGACACTGCGTCGTCGGACAGCGGGGTGGCGCGGCCACGGCCGACCATCGTGCCATCCAGCCTGCGCGGCACGACGGAGCGCATGTCGCGCGCTCGCCAGGTGATCGCACAACGGATGGTCGAGTCGCTCCAGACCTCGGCGCAGCTCACCACGGTGGTTGAGGCCGACGTCACGGCGATCGCCAGGCTCCGCGACCGTGCGAAGGTGGCATTTGAGGCACGCGAAGGCGTGAAGCTCTCCTTCCTGCCGTTCTTCGCGCTGGCGGCCGTGGAGGCCCTCAAGGTCCACCCGAAGCTCAACGCCGTCATCGATACCGCGTCCAACCAGGTGACCTACCACGACGCGGAGCATCTGGGTATTGCCGTGGACACCGAGCGCGGCCTGATGGTGCCGGTGATCAAGAATGCCGGCGACCTGAACATCGGCGGCCTGGCCCGCAAGATCGCCGACCTCGCCGCGCGCACCAGGGCGGGTCAGGTAAGCCCAGACGACCTGTCGGGCGGCACCTTCACGCTGACTAATACCGGCAGCCGGGGCGCGCTGTTCGACACGCCGATCATCAACCAGCCGCAGGTCGGCATTCTCGGCACCGGCACGGTGGTCAAGCGCGCCGTCGTCGTCGAGGATCCGACCCTCGGCGAGGTGATTACGGTCCGGTCGATGGTCTACCTGGCGATGACCTACGATCACCGGCTCGTGGACGGCGCCGATGCGGCCCGCTTCCTGCTGACGATCAAGGAGCGTCTCGAGGAAGGCGCGTTCGAAACCGAACTCGGTCTCTAACTCCAGGAGCGCTAGCAGGGCCTGCCTCAGGCCAAGCGTGTCGGGTGAGGCAGGCCCCACGGGCCCGGACGGCGGACCAGTACTGTAACTGCAGCCCGATCCCCTCTGTCGGGGCTGCGCCGGTCGGTTCGGGCTGGCCACTACCTACCACGTTTCGCGGCTTTAAACCTGTTCTGTCAGGCGAGCCTCGGGACGGCCCGGGAACGCCCGGATGCCCATTTGCAGCTGCTGCGCTGATGTTCTCGACTATCAGAAAGTGCTGGTCTAGCCCGCAGACCTGGAGCACTCTCGAAACGGGTGCTTGGGGCGCGACCAACGCCAGCGTGCACCCGAGCAACGTGGCGCGCCTCTCGGTGTTCACGAAGACGGCGATGCCGCTGGAGTCAATGAACCCTAGCTTGGATAGGTCAAGGATGAGGTGACTCAGCGTCCCGCGACTCAAGATTGTGAGTAGCTGTTCGCGCAGGTCAGGTGCGGTCGCAATGTCGAGTTCACCGGACAGCTTGACGATCGTGCGCCCCTGCGACGCATCCTCGATGATGGCCAGTTCCACTGGCACGCCTCCTGGACTCGCTCGGGTAACCGAGGCGCAGGAGCCGCTTGCTTGACTGGCCTGCAACTATCATGCCTGGCTGGAGATCCCGGCCCGCCGCAGGTATGCAGGCGCTCCGGACCGGGCAGCCTCACAAAGTTTAGCCGGATTGCGGCCTTACGTCACAAGACTCGTAGGGAGTCCATTGACCGAGCAGCCCGCGGACACGACGGAAGCCACTACCGGCTTGACAGAGCTGGCTGCGCTGCTCCTGTCCGCTGAGGATGTCGATGAGGCGCTGCACCACCTGGCGCGCATGGCCGTCGTAGTGGTCCCCGACGGACCTAGCTGCGGAATCACCGTCACCAAGGACGGGCATTTCAGAACCGTCGTCTACTCCGGTTCAATACCCGCATTCATCGACGAGGCGCAGTATCAGCGTCGCGATGGGCCCTGCCTCGAAGCGTTGCGCACCGGCACTCCGGTCATCGTCCAGGATCTGTCCGTCGAGGACCAGGGGCGATGGGGCGGCTTTCCCCCGGTGGCGCTCGCCGCCGGGGCCCATGGCGTGCTCGCCTACCCCCTCGAGGTCGATGGCCAGGTAGTCGGCGTGCTGAATCTGTACGCGCACGAGCGCGACCTGTTCCCCGAGCCAGTGCAGCGGATCGCCAAACAGTTCGTGGACCCCGCGGCGCTGCTACTGAGCGGCGCTCTGCGGCGGCTGAGCCAGGCTGAGCTGATCGCGCACCTCAACGCCGCGCTGGCCTCCCGAGCTGTTATCGATCAGGCAATCGGCATCATCATGGCTCGCCGCGCTTGCAACGCGGATGAGGCGTTCGCGGTGCTTCGCAGGATGTCCAACGACCGGAACGTCAAGCTTCGGGACATCGCAGCGGCCATGACCGAGGCCGTGGCCGCGGGCAAGCGGGACTCGCCCCGCGGGTGAGCTCGCGGCGTGGTGTTCGACACGCCTATCACGAACCAGCCGCTCCGCCGCCGAGCAAGACCGCGAGCCGGTGACATTGGTGTGAGGTAACCGCCGCGACAGGAGCCGCTGGATCCAGCCCAGCCTGCAGCAGCGTCCGCCTGCCGCAGGCGAGCGCGATGTCGGTTCGGGTGCTTTCGGCTCATCGTTGAAGCGCCGCCTCAGCCTCGGAGCAAGCGTCGGATCCAGTTCGACCGCTATCACCCGTGCGCCGGTGGCGGCCGCCCTGGCACGGATGACCATGACCATCATCTAGGCCGTTCTGCTGTCGGTTGCAGTTATCGCGCCAAAATCTATGCCGCGCTCACGCGAGACGCCACCAAATATCCATTGCATGTGGAACCTTATGAGCATTGCGATTGGCATCAGTGGAAGGAAGATTGCTATGGGCAGCGCCAGGTTCAGCGGTCGGGCCTTCCGCTACAAGCCAGCGCGTGCGGCGTCGCTGTTCGGCGTGCTGGTCCTGTCGGTCGCCGGAGTGCAGGCACTGACTGGCGCACCTGCATCGGCGGCACCCCCGGCCAGGTCCGCGGGTCCGCATGGAACGCGGACCGTCGAGGCCGCTCCGCGCGTTCCGGTCGGCGCCAAACCTGCCGGTGTCATGCGGCCTTCCGCCGAGATTTCCGGCGACCTCGTGCTCAAGCCCCGCGACAACGCCGCCGTCACGCGGTTTATCGCTGAAGTCACCGACAAGGACTCGCCATTGTTCCGCCACTACCTGCCAGCCGGCGTCTACGCCAGCAGGTTCGGTCCGTCCGCGGCTACGCTCAGCGCCGCGACGTCGGTGCTGAGGACCGACGGACTCCACGTGACTGGCGTATCCGCGGACCACTTGCTGATCCATTTCCGGGGCACGGCCGCGGCCGTCGGCACCGCCTTTCACACGACGCTGGAAAGCTATCGGCTGCGCGACGGCTTCACCGGCCGCGCCGCAACCTCCGCCGTCCGGCTGCCGGCCAAGATCGCCGGCTCTGTTGCCGCCGTGCTCGGCCTGGACAACCTTGTGCAAGAACAGCCGGCCGGGATCGTGCGCGCGCCCGCGTCGGACCGCGGCAAGATACGGCCGGCCGCGAAGGCGGACTTCAGCTATCCGGCCGGAGCGCCTAAGCCCTGCAAGGCCGCGACGACGGCGGCAACCAGTTTCGGCGGCCTGACCGACGATCAGATCGCCCATGCCTATGGCACGTTCGGGCTGTATAGCGGCGGCGACTTCGGGGCGGGCCAGCACATTGCGATCTACGAGCTTGAGCCGTTCGAGCGCTCCGACGTCAAGGCGTTCGATAGCTGCTATTTCGGCACCAAGGCGGCCGCGCAGATGCTCGGCCGCCTGCACGTGCACTCAGTTGACGGCGGCCAGCCAGCCGGACCGGGCAGCGGTGAGGCAATACTGGATGTCGAGGACGTGTCGGCGCTGGCGCCCCGCGCGACGATCGACGTGTACGTTGGCGTGAGCCCTGGCTCTGACGGCACCATCTACGATCCAGTCGACGGCTATGCCGCGATCATCGATAGCGACGCCGACCAGGTCATCAGCACTAGCTGGGGACTGTGCGAGCAGGCCATCCAGGCGGGCCAGCCCGGCCTCCAGGCAGCGGAGAACCTGCTGTTCGAGCAGGCAGCCGCGCAGGGCCAGTCGGTCTTCGCCGCGGCAGGCGACAATGGCTCCGACGACTGCAACACGTTCGAGACCTCCACGCCGGTCTCTGGCCAGAATCCGCTGTCAGTCGACGACCCGGGCAGTCAGCCATACGTCGTGTCGGTAGGCGGCACCACGATCGATGACGCGGCCACCCAGCCGCCGGGCGAGCATGTCTGGAACGACGGCGCTGACGGCGGCGGCGGCGGGGGCGGGATCTCACAGTCCTGGGTCATGCCGTCCTGGCAGCAGGCGGCGATCGTGCCGGGGATCGCCCAGCCGGGCAGTGCGGTCTACGCCGCCGCTAATCAGGTCGAAGGAGCATTTGACTACGAGCCGGGCTTCTGCCAGGGAACTGTCGCCGGCGCGACTGCATCAACGCCATGCCGGCTCGTCCCTGATGTGTCGGCGCAGGCCGATGAGTTCACCGGCGCGATCACGATCTACCAGGCGGCCTCCGGCGGCTGGGGCACCATCGGCGGCACCTCGTCCGCGACGCCGATCTGGGCGGCGATGCTGGCCCTTGTCAACGCTTCACCGACGTGCGCTTCGACTCACGGCGTCGGGTTCGCCAGCCCGCTGCTATACGCCGTCGCCTCGAGCCCGAGTGCGTACAGTGCTTCATTCAACGACATCACGCGCGGCAACAACGACATCTACGGCCTCGACAACGGCCTCGTGTTCAATGCCACGAAGGGCTACGACCTCGCCTCCGGGCTCGGCTCGCCGCGGCTCACCGGCCCCGATGGCAGCGCCGGGCTCGCCTACTACCTGTGCAGCCTCGGCGGCACCCCGACCAGACCCGTTGTCGAGTCCGTAACGCCCGACCAGGGCGGTGTCGCCGGCGGCACGCACGTCACGATCGCAGGCAGCGGCTTCGAATCCGGTGGCGCTCCTGACGTCGCGTCGGTGCAATTCGGCTCCGCGCGGCTGACCGGCAGGGACTTCCGCGTGGTAAGCCCGAACGTCATGACGGCAGCTGTGCCGCCTGCGAGCCAGGCCAGCCCGCCGCTCGCGCCGTCGCCGCAAGACGGTGCCGGGCCGGCCGACGTGATCGTCACCCTAACCGGCGATCAGTCCAGCCTGCCGAACCCGGAGTCGGTGTTCGAGTACACCGGCACCCAGGCAGGCAACCCGGTTCCGAGCGTGACCGGCGTGATCCCGTACGGCGGGTCGCAGGCCGATCCTGGCCCGGTGACGATCCTGGGCTCTGACTTCGCGGGCGCCTCCCCCATTACCTCCGTTACCTTCGGCGGGGTCAGGGCCGCTAGCTGGACTGTGGACGGCCCGAACCGGATCACTGCTACCCCGCCGCCGTATTCCCCGAGCACCAACTGCGCGCCGCTGCCTGCCGCCGGTGTGTACGAGGGCGAGAACGCGGCCAACGACATCTGCCAGGTGCAGGTACAGGTTGCGAACTCGGACGGCAAGAGCACTCTCGGCCAGATACTGCCGCCCGACGAGGGAGCGGTCACGCTCAACTCGCTCGGCGTGCTCGTGCCGCCGCCCGGTTGCGGCTGCGAGATCGAGCAGGCCCCGACCGAGTACGACTACGTGCCCGCGCCGACGATCACGTCGGTATCGACCTCGACGACCGGCGCCGCAAACCTGGCGAGCGAGAACGGCGGCACGATCATCACCGTGCACGGCACCGGGCTTGATCCGCTCACGATCGACTGGGCGAACTTCGGCCCCGCCAGCCAGGAAACGTCACAAAACACGAACTTCGTGTTCATGACCGGAACCGAGATGCAGATCACTGCGCCCGCCGAAGCGCTCACGACCGGCCCGCTCGCCGTCCCGTTCAGCGTCCGCACACTTGGCGGGCAGTCGGCCAGCACCACGGTCAGCTACGCGGGTGTACCTCGGGTTACCCGCGTGGTGACCACGCACCGTCACAAGACCCTGAACGGCACCTCCGGCGGTCCCGACACCGGCGGGACTGCGATCACGGTCAGCGGCACGGGATTCACCAGTCAGCTCGCCGTGATCGAATTCAACGACGCTAAGTCGCCGTTCTCCGGCGGGACCCAGTACAGATTCACTGTTGCCAGCGACCGGACGCTGCGCAGCCGGACCGTGCAGCAGAATCCGGCTCTCGTCGACGTGCAAGTCTGCACGGTCACCGGGTGCAGTCAGGCGGTCAAGACTGACAGGCTCTATCTGTATCCGCCCGGTAATCCGCACGTGACGTCGGCGTCCCCATTGTCTGGAAGGGCCGCTGGAGGCACGAAGGTGACCATTCATGGAAACAACCTCGGCTGCGCTATCGGCGTGTTCTTCGGCACCGTCAAGGCCAGGTCGTTCACGCAGGCCCCGGCGCTACTCGACTGCGGCTCGACGTCCGTGGTGAGAGCTACCTCACCCAAGGAGAAGGCCGGCACGAAGGTACTGGTCAGAGTCGAGACGATCGAGAGCTACTTCGCGGGCGCTGGCCACGGCACGAGCAGCGCCAAATTCACCTACAAGTAGCCCGGTTAGCCCCTCATCGGCCTGCGGGAAGAATGGTTAGCCAGGACGACCAGAGGGGGCTGCGGCTATGCGGGTTGCGATCACTGGCTCGACCGGGCTTATCGGTACCGCACTGGCGCATGACCTGCGCGCTAGCGGAACGGACGTCATACAGCTGGTCCGGCGGGACCCGGCTGGCGACGAGGAGATCCGGTGGGACCCGGGAGCCGCCGACGCTGGCCTTAGCCCGGGCGCGCTTGACGGGGTCGACGCCGTGGTGCACCTGTCGGGTGCACCGGTGGCCAGCGGCCGCTGGACCCCGGCCCGGAAGGAGCAACTGCGTGCCAGCAGGATCGACAGCACCAGCGCGATCATCCGGGCAATGCTCACCGCGCCGAAGCCCCCGCCGGTGCTCATCGCTGGCTCTGCTATCGGCTGGTACGGCGATACCGGCAGCAATGCTGTCGACGAGACAGCGCCAAATGGCAGCGGCTTCCTGGCCATGCTGGTACGCGACTGGGAGACCGCTACCACGCCGGCGCGCGCGGCCGGGGTGCGGGTCGCCAACCTGCGGTCCGGCATAGTGCTGTCTAGCCGCGGCGGGATACTGCCGCGCCTGCTGGTGCCATTCCGGCTGGGGCTCGGTGCCGAGTTCGGCGATGGCCGCCAGTACATCAGCTGGATCACTCTCGCCGATCACGTCCGCGCGGTCCGGTTCCTGCTCGACAGGTCAGATCTCAGCGGACCAGTGAACCTCACTTCGCCCCAGCCGGCCACCAACAGTGAGCTGACGAGGGCACTGGCGATCAATCTGCACCGGGCAGCCATGCTGACCGTGCCGGCCGGCGTGCTGCGGCTGGCACTGGGCGAGCTTTCTACCGAGCTGCTCAGCAGTTGCCGGGCGCTGCCGGCGCGGCTCGAGCAGGCCGGCTTCGCCTTCCAGTACCCGGCCATCGGACCTGCGCTCGCAGCCGCCGCGGCGGACAAGACGTCTTTCTGAGGCTTGCTTACCCCGAGTCGGCCCAGCCCGAGTCGGCTTTCTCGGCGATCAGCTCCGTGTGCTCAGTCAGCAGCTGACTGGGTTCTGTCAGCACATCGCTCAACGGGCGACTCGGACGGACAGCGACCAGCGGTATCTTCCGCAAGCCGGGCACTGGCCCGCACACACCCTGGCTGCGGAGGAGCATCGCGTTCGTCGTCCGCAGCAGCCGCCGCGCTAGCAGGATCGCAACTGCGGCCAGCGGAAGCTCGATCAGCAACGCCGACAGCAGACTGAACAAGAATCCCTTCGTTCGGGCATCCAGTACGACGTCGAACCAGGCGTCGCAGCACAGCAGTGTGGCAAGCACGACAAGGCAGATGATCAGGATCTGGCGGCGCTTCCACGCGGCCCAGCCGACGGCCAGGAACGCGCATAGCTCCGCGAGGTCGAAGCCAACCCACGCACCGCGCCACCCGCCGGCCCGGTAGTACCGCGGCAGCGTGGCGGCCAGCACGCCGATCCAGACAGCCAGGACGACGCAACAGACAACGATGGCCACGAGCAGGATCTTCCGCCGACGCTCCCCTGCTTCGCTGCCAGGCAGATCTTGTTCGTCGATAGCAGCGAGCGTCTGCCTCAGGTGTAGCCGATCCTGCGGGGTCATGCTGCGCAGTTCTTGCTCATCGAGCATGGCAGGCACCTCCTGCTGACCCTCAGCCACGCGCGGGGGCGGGACATTCCCGCTGATTCGTGCCCAGAAAAGCTGAACTCCACTCCAGCACACGCCCAATGTTGGTTTCCGCCAGGCTCGCAAGGTCTGCCGTCGCACCGCTAGGCGATGGTAACCGGCAGAGCATCGAAGCCGCGGAGCAGCAAGGTCTCCCGCCGGATGGGCTCGCCGGCAGGCGCCATCTTCGGGAACCGGGACAGCAGTCGGGGAAAGGCAACCGTCCCTTCCAGCCGGGCTAGCGCCGCGCCGATGCAGAAGTGCGCACCGCCGCCAAAGCTCAGCGGAGCTCCGTCCCCTCGCAGCGGGAGAAATTTGTCCGGATCAGTAAACTTGCGCGGATCCCGGTTTCCCGCGCCGATCAGCGTCATGACTGACTCGCCGTCGCCGACTTTGGCACCGCCTAGCTCGGTCGGGTAGCCAACCCTCGACGTCAGTTGCACGGGCGAGTCGTACCGCAGCACCTCCTCCACAAATACGCCGGCAGACACTGAGCCATCGATCACCGCCGCGCCGGCGGGGGGCTCCTGCAGGACGACCTGAAGCCCGTTGCCCAGCAGGTTCGTCGTGGTCTCAAAGCCTGCCACCAGCAGGAGCGTCAGGTTATGCAGCAGTTCGGCGTCCGTCAGCCTGCCGTCGTCAGCGTCGCTGATCGCCAGCAGGTCGGTGATGAGGTCGTCGCGTGGATTGGCGCGCCGCTCGGCGGCCAGCCCGGTGAAGTACGCCAGCAGTTCCACCGCGGCGGCATTGATCGCTGGCAGGGTAGCCGGGTCGGTCAGCTCGAAAACGCCCGCAAGGTCGCGGGCGACCGGCCGGAAGCTCTCCCGGTCAGCCTCCGGGATCCCGATCAGCTCGCAGATCACCGTCACCGGCAGGAGGTAAGCGAAGTCATGCATGAACTCGACGGGCGAGCCGTCGGCTCCGCGATCGGCCATTCCATCGAGCAGGTCATCGGCCATCCTGGCGATCGCCGGCTCTAGCCCGGCCACCCGGCGGGCGGTGAAGGCGCGCGCGATCAGACTTCTGATGCGCGAGTGCCTGGGCGCGTTCAGGTTCAGGATCCAGTCCATGCCCTGGACGAACACCGGATTGTCGCGCCAGCCGGGAAAGTCACGGTCGAACGTTGCGTCGTCCGACACGCGGAAGCCAGCGTCACGCAGGACCGAGTTGATCGCGTCGTATCCGACGACGACAACCGCGCCGGGAGCAAGGCTTAGCACCTCGCCAAGCTCGTGCAATGCGGCATAGTGAGGGTACGGATTGGCCCTGACTTGAGGCGTTCCCAGTGCGGTCAAGATTTCCAGCGCGTCCATCGATCCTCGTTCCCCTTGTCGCACTGCCCTCCCGGCACTCAAACCATAAGTAGTATCGCGTTTGACTGTCAAGCTATATCGCGTTTGCCCGGAACGTTCCCGACGACACGCGCGGGCGCAGGGCGGGGTGCAGCGCAGGGCTAAGCTAACTGCATGCATGATGAGCTGGTATTCGCCCGCCTGGGCGTCGGTGCCCGCACTATCGGCTACACCGACGCCTGGGAGCTGCAACGACAGGTACACGAGCAGCGGGTGACCGGCCTGATTCCCGATACCTGCCTGTTGCTGGAGCACGAGGCGGTCTATACGGCCGGCAAGCGAACCACACCGCTGGACCGGCCGGTCGGTGACCCGGGGGCTCCCGTCATCGACGTCGATCGCGGCGGCAACATCACCTGGCACGGCCCCGGCCAGCTCGTCGGCTATCCGATCGTCGCACTCAACGAGCCGATTGACGTGGTCGCCTACGTTCATGGCATCGAGGCGGCGCTGATCGGGGTCTGCCGCGAGCTGGGCGTGCAGGCCGACCGTGTCGAGGGCCGCAGGGGCGTGTGGGTGGCCGGAGGAAGCCAGGATCGAAAGGTTGCCGCTATCGGCGTACGCGTCGCCCGCGGTGTCACAATGCACGGCTTCGCACTCAACTGCGACTGCGACCTGTCATGGTACGACCGCATCGTGCCGTGCGGCATTTCCGATGCGTCGGTCACCTCCCTGTCGGTCGAGGCCGGGCGCAGGATCACGGTGACCGAGGCGCTGCCTGTCGTCGAGCGCCACCTCGCGACAGAGCTCGGCGCCGACAGGGTCCGGATTACTGACGGAGTGCCGATACCGGCTGCAATGCCAGCGAGAAGAGCCAGCTGACGCGGTCAGGCTCCAGACCGGGACGCGCCGTCGCCGTCCGCTAGCGGCACGTACCGGACGCATCCCGACGCCTGCGCCGCGATGGCCGCCTGCACCCTCCGCAGCACGAACTCCGGCAGCAGGCCGGCCAGTTCCTCCTGCGCGGCGAACGTGACGTCATCGAGTTCGTCTGCCTGCAACTGGATCCCTGACGTGCTCGGCAGCGTCCCGCAGTCGAAGGTGAAGTACACCACCGGGCGCGCGGCCGGCCCGTACATCGGCGACGAGAGCTGCCAGTCGATGGAGAGAAGGCGGCCGACCGGCAGGCTGAGGCCGATCTCTTCTGCTACCTCACGCGCGCAGCCCGCGTGCGGCGCCTCGCCGAATTCGCAGATCCCGCCGGGCAGGCTCCAGAGGTCGCGGTAGTTCGGCTTAACGATGAGCACGTTCCCCGCCGGATCGTGGATCAGACCGGCCGCAGTCGCTACAACTCCGGGCAGGCTGGCATGCCAGGCGACCGGCTCCATGTAGTTGTTATCCGCCAATCAGCTCGCCTCGCGCGCGACGCTGGCGAAGTAGGTGCCGATATCAGCGGTGGGCACCTGGGCCTGGTCACCAGATGCCATATCGCGAACCGTCACCGTAGCCGCCTCGTGCTCCTGCTCGCCGTAGATCAAGCACCACCGTGCGCCGATGTCGCTGGCCCACTTCAACTGCCTGCCGAGCTTGCCTGACGATCCGAGGTAGACACTTGCGCGCAGGCCCGCCGACCGGGCCGCCGCCGCGAACGCGAACGACTGCGGGGCAAGATCACCCCGCATTACCGTGACTGCCACCTCCAGGCGCCCGCGGGCGCGTCCGTCCGCAGGAGGCAGGACGGGCAGGATCCGCTCGACGCCGATCGACGATCCAGTGGCCGGCAGGTCCGGCCCGCCGAGCTGCGCGATCAGGTGGTCGTACCGGCCGCCTGAATCGATGGAGCCGGCTACTCCGGGCGCCATCGTCTCCCAGATCGGGCCGGTGTAGTAGCTCAGCCCGCGCACCATCCGGGGTGCGAACGCTATCCGGCCTGCCGGTACCTGGCCGGCTAGCAGCGACAGAATCGTGTCGACCTCGTCCAGGCCTGCCTCGCCGTCATCGGTCTTGCCGACTGCGACTCGCACGCGCTCCATCGAGTCATCGGCCGTGAGGCTCGCGACCAGCTCACCCGCCTGGTCCGCGGGCAGGCCTCGACCTATCAGCTCGGCGACAACCTCAGCAGGCGCCAGCTTGTCCAGTTTGTCCAGCGAGGTCAGCACGCCGGGGCCGAGGTCGACGGGAACGTTGAATGCGGTGAGAAGCCCGGTCAGCACGCGCCGCGAGTTCAGCAGGATCGTGAACTCGGGCAGGCCCAGTTCGGCGAGCACATCGTGCTGCACGCACAGCACCTCGGCGTCGGCCATCAGCGAGTCAGCGCCGAGGGTGTCCACGTCGCATTGCGTGAACTCGCGGTAGCGGTCCTTGCCCGGCCGGTCGGCTCGCCACACCGGCCCGATCACGTACCGCTTGTACGGGGTCGGGAGCTGGCTACCGTAGGCGGCGGCGACTCTGGCCAGCGGTACCGTCATGTCGTAGCGCAGCGCTAGGTCAGCCTCGCCGGATGCCTCGTGCTCACCGCGACGCAGGATCTTGAAGACGAGCTTGTCGGCCTCCTCACCGTACTTGCCGAGCAGCACGTCCACGCGCTCGAACGCCGGCGTCTGCAACGGCTCGAACCCGTATCTGGCGAACACCGAGCGCAGGACTGCGAAGACATGCTCACGCTGCTCCATGTCGGCGGCGAGGAAGTCGCGAGTACCTGAGGGCGGATCGAAGGCACTAGGCATGCCCCTATCGTCGCGGATAGGGGGCGCTCACGTCACATCGGTATCGGCCGCGGCCCGACGCCGCGGGACTCTGCGCCAGGCGGTGCGGGTGCCGACGAGCAGGGAGTTCGCCAGATCCGGCAGGACCACCTCGGTCCACACGAGCCGCGGCTCCCCCGCGAAGAACTCGCGTTCAAGGTCCGCCTGCCTGAAAGGCGAGTCAGCAGGCAGCGCCAGGATCGGCGTCAGGTCGTCGTTGACGATCCGGCCACCCGGCTTGAGCAGGTGCACGAGGCCGCTGAAGGTCGCCTCGTCGCGTACCCCGCTGTCGCAGAAGATCAGGTCATAGGGCCAAGCGGCGGCAGCAGCACGGACCAGCCTCGGTCATGTGCGGCGACGATACGCCCGCACGCCCCGCGGCGCGAACCCGCAGACTGAGCGCCCCGCCAGGTGATGGCGGGGCGCTCAGGCGCGCCCTGGGGGGGAGGCAGGGCGCTCGACAGCTGAGCTCAGCCGGTCGGTCCGGTGGTCAGCGTTACGGTGGCGGCCTGTACCTGGCCGAACTCGCTAGACCACTCGACCCTGACCTTGTCCCCCGGGTGATATCCCTCGATCACCGACTGCAGGTCAGAGTCCGAGGTGATCTTGTGGCCGCCCACCGACAGGATTGAATCACCCGCGGACAGCCCGGCTCGTGCTGCTGCCGTATTGGGCACGACGCCCGCGATGGACACCCCGCTGGCCGCCTGGCCTGAGCCAGTGCCGCCGACGCTTGAGGAGGACGACTCGACCGAGACCCCGAGGAAGGCCGTTGCGCCGATGTGGACGGTGCTCGACGACTTGCCCGCCTCGATCTTGTCAGCGAGTGAGATAGCGCGGTTAATCGGTATCGAGAACGCGGCTGTGACCTCGTCGGCCGTCGTGCCGTAACCGGTGGAGTTACTGGTCGACGCCGCAGTGTCCATGCCCACGACTTGCCCTGCCGAGTTGACCAGCGGGCCGCCAGAATCGCCAGGCTCGATGTTGGCGTTGGTCTGGATCATTCCTGCCAGGTGCTCCTGAACGCCGTCGCTATCGTCCACGGCGGTGATGGTGGCTCCGATGCTGGTAACCGTGCCGGTCACGACCGATGGCGTGCCGTCGCGGCCTTCCGCATTCCCGAGCGCCACGATCCGCTGACCAGCCACCACCGTGGCCGAATTGCCGACCGAGACAGTCGCCAGGTGCGAAGCTCCGCTCAGTCTCAGTACCGCGACATCGTCGCTGTCGCTGTACCCGACGACCTTCGCGCTGTACGTGCGGCCATTGCCGATGTCCCTTACCTTGATCGACGTCGCACCTGCCACCACGTGGTTGTTGGTGAGCACCTCGCCGGTCGAGGTCAGCACCATGCCCGTGCCTTCTGCCGTGCCGTCGGCGAGACCCAGCGTCGATATGACATCCACCAGACCCGGAGAGGTCCGGCTAGCGATCGTCGCCGTGCTGAGCGCTGGCGTACCTGCTGAACCTACGGTGGCCAAGGCTGTGCCGCCGGCCACGATCGCGGCCGCAGTGACGCCGGACGCCAGGATCAGGACCCGGCGCCGGGAGCGCCGTGGCGGAGCGGCATGCTGGCCACCCGGCGCGCCGTGATAGCCGAGCCACATCGGCGGCGGCGGCGGGGGCGGCGGAACTGCCCCGTAGGGAACGTAGCCCGCCTGGCTGGGGTAGCCCGGAGGTGTCCCGTAGCCCGGCTGGCTCGGGAAGCCCGGCTGGCTCGGGTGTCCCGGAGGTACTCCGTAGCCCGGCTGGCTGTAGCCCGGCTGACCATACCCGGGCTGTCCGTACCCTGGCTGGCTGTAGCCGGGCTGGCCAAGGTAACCGGGCTGGGCGGGGCCGGTCGACTCGCCGCCTTCAGCCGGACCACTCGGGGCGCCGCCAGCCGCTGACCGGCCTGCCTCCTCGGGCACCTGCCCGCCAGCTGTGTCCTTTGTGTCATCCCGATCCGGCTGGCCGTGCGAGTCATACGCGCTGTTCATCGCAAATCGTTCCCCTCACAGACCGCTGCTGTCTCGACCTCTACTGCCTCGTTCGCTGCCTCGCTGCCGCGGTGGCCACACACTTGCTCTCGCTGGCGGCTTCTACACACTGATAATCGGCGCCCACGCTTAGCCAGCCCTCGCGGCAAGCTGACCGTCGCCTCCCGATCGGTTGAGCGCATCCTGAAGCTCGCCTCTGCGAGCCTCGCCAGCCAGCACACCGGGCCTGCCGCGACCCGTAATAGGCTGAATGGCGTGGTACTAGCACCTGACGGCCGCCGCTTGCTCCGCCTCGAGGCACGCAACAGCCAGGTTCCAATCGAGCGCAAGCCACCGTGGATCAAGACCCGCCTCCGTACCGGTCCCGAATACACCGAACTTAAGCATCTTGTCCGGCGTGAGGGTTTGCACACGGTATGCGAAGAAGCGGGTTGCCCGAACATCTTCGAGTGCTGGGAAGACCGCGAGGCGACCTTCCTTATCGGCGGCGACCAGTGCACCCGCCGGTGCGACTTCTGCCAGATCGCCACCGGCAAGCCAGGGCCGCTGGACACCGATGAGCCGCGGCGGGTAGCCGAGTCAGTCGCCGCCATGGGCTTGCGGTACGCCACCGTGACTGGGGTTGCCCGTGATGACCTGCCCGACGGCGGCTCCTGGCTGTACGCACAGACCTGCCGGGAGATCCACCAGTCCGTCGTCGGCTGCGGCGTAGAACTGCTGATTCCCGACTTCAACGCCGATCCGGACCAGCTGGCCGAAGTCTTCTCGGCCCGCCCCGAGGTTCTCGCGCACAACCTGGAAACCGTGCCGCGAATCTTCCGCAGCATCCGGCCCGGATTCCGCTACGAACGCTCGCTGCGGGTGCTCGAGCTCGCCCGGACGGACGGCCTGGTGACCAAGTCCAACCTGATCCTGGGCATGGGCGAGCACCGGGATGAGATCAGCCAGGCCATGGCAGACCTGCGGGCCGCGGGCTGCGAGCTGATCACGATCACGCAGTACCTGCGGCCGTCCGTCCGGCATCATCCGATCGACCGCTGGGTCCCGCCCGAGGAGTTTGAAGAACTCGCCGAGGAAGCGACCGAGCTCGGCTTCGCGGGTGTCCAGTCCGGGCCGCTGGTTCGCTCGTCATACCGAGCAGGCCGACTCTACCGCCAGGCCATGGAACGGCGTTCCCGCCCGGTATCCTCACCGTCATGGTGAAGAAGTCTGGCGCTGAGGCGAACCCTGCCGATCCCGCGTCAATGGGGCGGATCAAGCAACTACGTATGGTCGCGGGCATCATCCGCAAGCAGGACCCGCGCGCGCTTCCGCTCGTCGCGCTGGCCGGCGTCGGCATCGCGGCCGTTGTCATCGTTATCGGGTACTTTGTCGGGCTGATCTGGGGTTTCATTCCGCTCGGCATCCTGGGCGGGGCCACTGGCGCGATGCTGCTCTTCG
>Ga0335072_10005897_pt1 | contig 17988 bp, 16 predicted proteins | sample Lox_Sample_21_FD_206725 | JGI IMG/M metagenome (GOLD analysis project Ga0335072, IMG submission 206725) | Soil microbial communities from Loxahatchee National Wildlife Refuge, Florida, United States - Lox_Sample_2.1 | ecosystem: Environmental > Terrestrial > Soil > Wetlands | place: USA... | reverse complement strand
AATATGGCGGATCCTCGATTACTTATACCTAACCTTCCTGCAAATCGATTACGATGCCCTGATTGTAAAGCGTTTCGATCTATTACAGACTTCCCTTTTCAGAGCACTGGTTTTCGCAGACTTTCGTGTATACATTGCAAGATCCGACGAGCGAATCGACGCCAGCGAATTCAAACACAAAAGACACAAGAATCTAGCAAAGAACAGGTTCTAGCAGATCCTCCTATAATATTCTGTTCAAGCTGTAATCAACAACGACCAAATACACAGTTTGGACATTTTTTTACTTGCAACTTCTGCCGTTCCACGAACACGAAATCTCTCCGGCGTAGGAGACAGACACAGCCTCAATATCATACTCCATCTCTACAACAAATTAAGAATCATTTGCAGAAATGGGTGGCACTATATGGAGAGTACGAGCTTAAATTACAACATCGACAGCAGCGGTATATGTGTAATTCTGTGCTGTTCTGTGATTTACGGAGACCTTTAACAGTAGAAGATTACTTAGAAGGTAGTCCTAACAAGCAGGGGAGCTAGAGCTAGCTGCTAGCTGGAGCGGGAGCTAGAGCTAGCTGCTAGCTGGAGCGGGAGCTGGAGCTGGAGCGGGAGCTGGAGCGGGAGCTGGAGCTGGAGCTGGAGCGGGAGCGGGAGCTGGAGCTGGAGCTGGAGCTTCAGCTGGAGTAAGAGCAGGAGCAAGAGCTGCGCTGGAGTAGGAGCAAGAGTTAGCGCTATAGCTGGAGCAGGAACAAGAGCTGGCGCTGGAGCTGCAGCTAGAGCAGGAGCCGGCACTGGAGCTAGAGCTGGAGCTGGAGCTGGAGCTGGAGCTGGAGCTGGAGCGGGAGCGGGAGCTGGAGCTGGAGCGGGAGCTGGAGCTGGAGCTGGAGCGGGAGCTGGAGCTGGAGCTGGAGTGGGAGCTGGAGCTGGAGCTGGAGCGGGAGCTGGAGCTGGAGCTGGAGCGGGAGCTGGAGCTGGAGCTGGAGCGGGAGCTAGAGCTGGAGCTTCAGCTGGAGCAGGAGCAGGAGCAAGAGCTGGCGCTGGAGTAGGAGCAAGAGTTAGCGCTATAGCTGGAGCAGGAACAAGAGCTGGTGCTGGAGCTGCAGCTAGAGCAGGAGCAGGTGCTGGCGCTGGAGCTGGAGCGGGAGTGGGAGCAGGAGCAAGAGCTGGCTCTAGAGCTAACGCTGGAGCTGGCGCTGGAGCTGGCGCTGGAGCTGGAGCTGGCACTGGAGGGGAGGTGTTATGCATCTTTATTAGATTAAAAGAGTCAAAATCACGCTGTATATCTATACTATATACTATATTCATGACCCAAAAGGATATAGATCACGTGATGTACTTCTAATAGCCTAAGGAATCTACAACTTAAATTTTCAACAGGCCGCCAGGCCGCCCTGGCGGCCTGCAAATCCCTAGTGCGAAATCCTATGTAATTTGCATGTCAATGTTTTTCCCTCTCTTAGATCATTACTGGCGGTTCTATGAAATTAGCTGAATTTTAATGCAAGGATGTGACTTACATCATGATTTCAGCCGAGAAGAAGGAAGTTGATACCCAGAATACATGTCTACTGTAAGACTAGCCCTGGCGTACTTTATCTATAATAGCGTGTAACAAAAAATCGAGCATACAACTATAAGTCGAATGAAAATTCGAGGTCTGAAGATAAAGGTAGGCAGATTATCCCTTTGCACTGGAATTTTGGGAATTGAGACATGTGGCATGTTTTAAACCTATTCGCCGGGATATCTTTCAGCGTATTCTACTAGCGACCTTACTCAAATAAGTTTAAATCACGCCACACAAAATTCCTATGTAAAGGGACAAGTGCACTGCCTCAAATATTGAGCCCAAAGATATTTAGGATGACAGTATATCTGCATGATTGGAAGCTACAATTGGAGATACACTCTATCTTTCGCTGGAACTCATGACGCTCTTCGATCTCTCTTACCGCTAGCTTCGCAAGGATTATGAAAAGCACACCCTGAGGAAATCAATTTGTTCAGTGCTATCTGAAAATCGATAGTATGCTATTGCTTCGCTAGAGATTAAATTCTCTGGAGTGATAGAGATATTTCAGAAATCTTGCATGAAAAAAAGGCGTCAGATGTCAAGAAGTATCATAGAAACCTCCAGGTCCCACCGGACGACCTCTACCCTTCCCAAGACTACATGTAAGTTCTCCACAAATAGCTTCTAGTGTGTCTGTAACGTTGTATAAAAACCCTGGCAATCTAAAGAAGAACAATTTCAAAGGTTCCAAAGCAATTTCAATTGCTTCTGGGTGCTCCTTTATACCTCTTATCATGTTTTATTTCAGCAGCCCTCTTGAGCATCCCTTCGGTGTTGCTACAGGACTTCCAATGACATTCTGCCGATAACTGCTGCGGTGGTTGAATTGAAGGATCGATGGAGGCTGGTAGCTTCACCGCCATGCATGGACAGATGCCCTACATCTAGCAGATAAGAGAAATAGGGCCTGCATAATTCAACTGCTCAACAATATTTTCTACATACATGGACGTCCAAAGGCGCTGATCAATCGCTTTCGATATGATATTGAGACGATCGTTTATTCTGTTCTCCTCACGCCTGACGTCGGCTTCTCTGACGACAGAACTCGCCGGTCTTACCGTTGTCGTTGAGATAGGTCGAATGTCCTGTTTAGCGACATTTCATCAAGGCGTAAAAGTTATGGGCAGAGTTGAGTTTTCTTGTCGTGAAGAATGGGAGCAGGTGCGCCAACGTCCTCTGGCGGGGAGTAGTTAAAACTAAATTAAATTTACAAGCGCAATATTATGGCTACAGGTTATACAGCACCCCTCGTAAGCTCTTGTAGCTTGCTAGGTACGATACCTTACGCTGGTGCTGCACTCGATGTGTTCTATCGACCTCTTGGAGCCGATCAAGGGTGTCCTAATAGCTGTTTCAGGGGGTAGTGTCCATAAAGGAGTTGCGCAATGCTTTTATTGTAATTACTACGGGAGACTTGGTGTTCAACAAAGTTTCGAAGGTCGGGAGAGGGCATAGATTTAGGGTCGCAGAATGGGGTGCTTGCTCCCACCTTGCTTCAGCATCGGCTGCGTACTTGGTAATTAGGACTATATAACAGCCGTACGTTAGCCTCGTCTCAAAATTCCTTAGATCTAAATTGGCAGCTTTATCAGTCTATTAGGAGCATTTTCAAACCATCTTCAACCATCCATATCAATTAGTTAGGTAAAAGCTCTACTATGATGTGATCAAGAACGGCCAGTATACCTTTAATATAAAAGATATTCATAGAGAATATGACTCTATCATGCGCATTGGCCCCGAAGAGATACACATCGAGATGTAGGATCCCTATGATAGGATTTATGGAGCCGGAGGAAAGAAAGGGGATAATTTGGTCTTCCTTTATCTACAATTGGGACAGTCAATCATGACAAACATCGAATTCATTAGGTGGCACTGAATTTATTCTCTTCGAAAGGTAATAGTGAGGTGTCTCTGCCCCATCCATAGTGAAATGATGAACAAGTTTCTCAGGCGTGTTATTGATTTTCAAGAGTCTACAGAGTCCATGATCCTCTCATTAAGTATCGCGGCGTTTACAGCTGGTATCTAATCCCAACTCTCCTGCTATCGATCATCTCCTGAATTCTCGCAATAGATATCGTTATGGAGCACTCGTTTGCCTAGCGAAAGCATCACGTTGAGAAGGAGAATTGTGACCTAGAATTCCACGATGCCAGCGTAGGCGGCAGTACAACAGGCGCTGTCACAATGGAGCTCCTGTGGCTTATCCCGATTATGCAACCCTTACTAGATCTCACGATAAAATAAGTCAAAATGTCGTCCTATGTACAGGTAAAGATGGCGAATCAGTGATTTTTACATTCAAAGTCTTCTTCCAATTCTATTAGAAAGTATTAAATAACCCGGCCTAGAATGTCCAAAAACAAGTTCTCCAAATCTAAGCAAGCGCCAACGATCTACACTGGAGAGACATTCTATTATTTCCAATTACAAAGTCAACAGCTCGCTCCTGTCTCTGGAAAATCTTACAACCGCCTCTGGCAAGACGACCAAACTGCTGTAATAGCTGGCACCCTAATAACGGCTTGGACACTTAGTGTTGGCCTCTGCCATCTTGTCTCCTAGCCCTCAACTCTCAAGATCCTAAGATCCAAGCTTGCAGCTGCAATCCTAAATCTAAATTCCCTTGTATCTTTAACTCCTTTAGAACTGTTACCTTACTTAACGACCTGTGTGCGGGAAAGCTTGAGACTTGGTTTTGACGCTAGTACACGTTTGTGATAGACCAGACACCGATCTTGAACAATAGGAAGAGAGAATAGGTTATTTCGCCTGGGATGCCGACTAGCGTGACGTGTACCATAATCCAATATGACGAGAGTATTTTCCCTGATTCTCATTCCTTTAATCCTGAATGTTGGCATAAAAATCTGCACCTAGATAAATTTTGCTCTTGAAAAGCTCGCGATAATGCATAAGTATTAATTTGGTGTATACGGAGCTTTATTTGATGTTTGCACGGCTATTGAGGCTGTATTAGTAGCGAGATTAGACACATGGGGATTTGGGGTAGTTGAAGTTGTGGGAGACAGGGAGAGAGGACGTGGGGCTTTTTGCAGGTCATTTTATTCCGGTTGCGAGATCGAGGAGTAAAAGAATTTGGATTAGAGCTTTGAAGTGAGGAGTCGGGAGAGAATAGGCATAAGGGATGGTTAGAGGTATAAAGCCTTAGGCAAAATCTTTTTATAGCTCGCTTAATTCTAAAGCTGTATCCCATTTAGGCAGTGGACTATCCTGTTAAAGCCTAGTTCGTGCTCAGAGTATAGGATACCATCACCCCAATCTCATTTAGCTTGGCAACATTTAGTGCTGATACATATGGAGTACAAGAATGAAGCAAGTGCCTAAAAAGTATGCGAACATACTAGGAAGAGGGACCTATTATTTGATTAACTTTAATTTTAAAGTGCTAGATTTTTCTTGTGGTAAAAATGAGGCTGCATTGCAGCTCGTTTCTGAGCGTAAGGCAGTCTGCAAGCCACCATAGAATCCAGCCTCGTGCATTAAGGTTGTCCACGTGTCTAAGATATGAAACGTCAGTGGTAAATATCTAATCGGTAATCGATTATGTGTGATTTTTATTACACTTCTTCCCGCCAAGCTTAGTCTTTCTCGGAAATGATATCCTAGGGATGGATCTTACTCTTGAGGAAAGAGCTCAGGAGCTTCAAGAAGCCTTTATCCGCCACATACGTCACTTGCAAAAGGACTATGAGCGTCAACTGTCTCAGCTGCCGCGGGCCGGCAAGGCTGTAGAGACCACAGCGGATATTTCTCGCGAGCAGAGCTATACTTCCCGTGTTGCATTCTTCGAGTCGTGTATCCAGAACACGACACTAATAGCATCCAAGTGTACAGAATGGACTAAAGGATTAGGTGGAGATGAATCATCGGATTGTATTCTTATCGACCTCGGTACACCACAAGGCCCTGTTCAGGAAGTCGGCGACTTTGCACCGGACGACGACACACCATTTATGAATCCGTTCACAGGCAAAATGGTAGTTCCGACAACGCGATTCACAGCAGGACCTTCCGGTAGCGAAAATCCATTCTCTGATTCGTGTGAAATTTCAAAATCTCCCGCGTCATCGGCGATCTCAACGGGCCAGACTTCTGTGGTTCGAACATCGGTTGTATATCCGAAAATACAGCCCCCCACGCCCGCGCCTTTCGTGAAACGTAATCCATTTTCAGATAAACAGCCTGTTCGTACGATTCCTGTTTCACTGCAGGCTACTGGCAAACGGAATGAAGACCATACTGGTTTTATTGACAGTATGATGCCCCCAAAGGTAGCTCATCGATTATATTGAACTTAAATAAACAAACTAACATCTTATGACTTAAAGGCAAGCTTCTCTCAAGACTCGGCTAGGAATATTGATAACAATTTTGACAAGGCAATGCAAGAAGCCCAAAGGTTGCAAGACGAGCTCGATAATGAGGCTCGTCTCAACCAACTTGCTATCAGTCGCATGCAAGCACAAGCCCAGGCCGAAGAGACTCTACTCCAGGCCCAAAGGATATTCGCTCAGCAGATAGCCAATGCAGAACAAGAGAATATGAGAATGTTACATAATAGCTTCGAAGTAGCTAGAAGATTAGATGAGCAATGGAAGACCGAAAGAGATCATGCATTAGAAGCTACTCGAAGAATTCAAAGGCAATGGGATACAGAAAACGCTCGATTAGAAGAACAAAGACGATATGCTCAACAGGTACAACTCGAAGAGCAGAGAAAAGCTGAACTTGCCAGACGCGATATGGAACTTGCTCAGAGACTACAAAGAGAGTGGGGAAATGGCGCTGGTATTCATCCGAAGCCGCGAGGTATATCAGGAGGAAATGGAGTCCAGCGAGGGGTTGCCGAAACACTGGGAACGCAAAGGCTTATCGAACGCGAACAGCAGCGGAAGATTAAGGAGAAACAAAACTCGTGGGAATTTTCAAGTGAAAGCGAATCTGGGGGTGGAATAATAGGTGAAAAAATCAATTTCAGCAGGCCAATACTCGCAAAACAACCGCCTCTTCAGCGACAGCAGCCTGTAAGACTACCACAACAGAAACCCATAACACAGCAACCTCTGCGACAACAGCCGAGTTTATACCCTCAGCAACAGAAAGCTTCACCGTTGCTTGAATGTCTAGCATGTATGGAATCTTTCAAAATGACTGAAATGTGCGTCTTCATATGCAGCCACGCATACTGTAAAGATTGTACCAAAGGTAACGTCCTTACCTATTCAAATCGCCATATCCAGCTAAAAAAAAAAAAAAAAAAATCAACAGAGGCCTTCGCAGCAGCACTAAAATCCAAAACTCCTCTAAAATGCTGTGGTAGAATCATCCCAATATCGCCCGCAACACGCTTCCTATCCGCCACCTTCATCTCCTCCTACAACCTCCTAATCCTTGAGTCAACAACTCGCAAGCCAAAATATTGCGTTAAGTGCAGCACATTCATCCCCTCAGTGCACATCCATGGCACCATCGGCACCTGTACGAAATGTCGATGGCGGACATGTACGTTGTGCGGGAAAAAAGAGCATGCGGGCGTATGCGCAGAAGATAAGGAAGGCAAAGAATTGCTCAGGTTGGCAACTCAAAAGGGGTGGAAGAGCTGCCCAAGGTGTTCGAGAGTCGTGGATAAGGTGGATGGGTGTTTGCATATGACGTGTAAATGTGGGCATCAGTGGTGTTGGAGCTGTTTGAAGGATTGGGGGAAGTGTGGTAGTCGATGTCCGAGGTGATATGGGATTTAGAATTGCAATTTTGTAAGGTGAAATACAAGTATGTATGAATATTGAAATAGATTGACGGCTGATAGAATAGCCGTTGGTAGAGTAGGCCGGCATAGGCAATTTACGTTATGGTTTCGCTACTGTTTATATTGTAGAACACACTGTACTCGAGTACTTTCGATAACGTAGTTCGATCCTAGACTTTTGGCATACATTATGCGAACTTAGGCAGACTCAGATAAATTTTGCTTACCAACTGTATAACGGCATAGTTAGTGCATTAGGACTCTGTAAGGTTGACTTATAGAATACAAGCTACAAGTCGCAACCAACATCTAATAGCAGTTCCGAAATGATCTACAAGGCAGCAGATTATGCGGCCCCTTCACTTCAGGGTAGCTGGTGAGACGGTTAGTGTGGTGCGTCTAAGGATTGATCACTAACCGGTTCTGTGGAAGGATTTGGGGCATGGAGGCGGAGCAGGTAGGACTATTGCTCGTATAAATAGCTCAGCTAGGACTTGTGGAGTTTGGAGTTGTAGTGGTACCGTCGATTGGCTCAGTTGTAAGAGGATCTACAACACTGTTATAATTTCGAGGCGCGAGTTAGAAGTTGGCATTGATGGTTGCTGGAGAATTACGAAGATTCAAGGAATAAAGGCAGGCAGTTTCCTAGAAGGAAAACTGCTTCGACCCTGGGCTGTCTGATGAATCAGCCTCCAAAGACATACAAGCGCTTTGCTTGCTGCCTATGACCAAGCTCCTTCCTAAAATATGCCTTTGCAATAGCGCAATTCAGATTTTGCTCAGTGATCAGTCGGTCCTATAGAATTAACAAACTACGGAAATGACTTAAGTTGCAGTCGACGCATGGCCCATTTTCCTTGAAACTAGGGCTACTGGATGAGACAAGGTGTATTCTAGTAAGTAATTTTCTCAGACATAGCAGCAGTAGAGAACGGTATAACTGGACTAAAAGTCGCTCTGTCTGCAGCACTGCTGTACAGCAAAGACCCACCCTTGAGGAGCACGTACGGCTATATCAAAGGCTTGTGCCTGAGTTTTAGCGTTTCCACTCTTTTAAATTGCTGAATAGCATAAATTGTTATCCTCAAAGCGGCCCATCGAAGGTCGTCGGCGACGAGCGAATTGTGCGGTCGATTAACAGAGAGAGCGGTTCGAATATGATATAAGCATTTGACCAAGAAGCATTCAAGCTTGAGAGCTGACATTGTACAGAAGATATTATATCTCAGCCAAGCCGGGGAATCCACGATCTCAGATATCGGTCACTATTTAGAGTGAATTGGACAGATGCAGCTTGCTATGTGAGGGCCTTTGCAAGACACTGCTAGATGTTGAAATATCGCAATAAACAAAAAATTCCCAATCTGATATATTTTTAACAGGCTTGACAAGGCTACTATATCGGGTGAGGCATATATATTCCATTGATTGTATATTCAATGTACATCCAGGACTCTGGATGCTCCCCATAGTACGGCTTCCCAGCCTCGCTAAGGTTGTGAGTGCGTTAGTTATCACGTGTTCGCGAAGATTGCTCTCGTGCCAAGAGTTGCATTTCCCCAATCCGGACAAGCTCTGTTTTGATGCTTAGGGATTGTGGTCTGACCCACGCACGTTCTCGACTATACGACCAAATCATTGCCGAACAAACTCTCTGGCTCTTTCATCGCGACTTGCGACTTGCGATAGTAGACTCCCTTATCTTAAGGCCGAGCTCAAGAGCAGTTGGTGTCAATATTAACGAAACATAATATACATGGTGGAAGAGTCTTCTCAAGTAGGGCTGGACGCTGAAAGTGGAGGCTCATCAAGCTCCTCATTGGCTTTCATCACCTTCTCTAACCCTAAGGAGGTTAAAGCCTCTAGTAATCGGTATCTGGTCCGCTCTCATGCGCTCAGGAACTTTCATGCAAAAAAGAGACAGCAGGGGGTGTTGCAGCATGCTAGGCTCTCGCATCAGCAGCGCGCTAGCAATATTGCCGCTAAAAATGATAAGCTCCCCGGATTGCACAAGGGACAATGCAGCTGCGGCGATATACGTCATGTTCAGTGCGGTCTGTCGCATCAGTGGCACCAACGCCCAACCCAGTCAGCCCATGAAGCACTGACACCAGTTCTAGTGGGCCTCTTGGGTGCTGGACGAATAGACCCATTTTCCACCTACCCTCGACCAGTGTCCTATCTTGAGCGCTTATTAATCGACTACTGTAAGCTTTGAGATCGGCCCTATTAGCTTTCTTCTAATAAATATCTATAGTCATTACGCACTATTCTATTGTGAATGATGCGACATACCCGGCCGCAATTGCGGGTCCGCTGAGCACAATCTGGTTTCCGCATGCGGTCAAGGATCTAGCTATGCTTAATGGGATTCTTCTTTCCGCCGCCCGTGATTTTGCCGATTCTACTCAGACGAACCTTGAGAGTCTTACTTTACAGCTTAGAGGGAAGCTGATTTGCTCTGTTAATGCGGCTATTAATAGTGAGGGGCCAGCAGTAAGGGACGAAACTATAGCTGCTCTGCTCAACTTAGCATTTGACGAAGTTAGTTTCACTCAAACTATGACTGCGCATCTAAATACAAGTTATATGCTAACTCCCTGTCGCTAGGCGGCAACCGGGAACTGGAAAGCTTTCGATTATCACGACAAGGCTTTAAAGCTTATTCTCGAAGCGCGTGGTGGACTAAGCACCCTCGGGTTTAAAGGATTCCTACGTTTTCTAATCCAAAGGTATAATACTCAACTTGTAACTTTTAAATCACGTCTGTTTAGCAATATACTCTTTAGGATCTATCTCGTCAGCTCATTTTACCGAGGTGGCCAACCATCCTTCCAATCAACCTTAAAACCCCGCAACTTAGCCTCCGTAGAAAATCTCACGCCGGGGTTCCTCGCCCGCAACATTATCTGGAATATCTCCACAGACTTACTCGGTATCCTGGATGACTTCTGCGCGCTCTCAGAACTCATCGACAGCTTCCCGAGCTCTGAGCTCCCACATCAGACAATCTATCGTCAGTACGAGGCAGGGTTCTCTCTTACCTCGACAAGCGGAAAACAGGCAACTACTTTGCCACTATTCGATGAACTGGGTATTCATCAGTGTATCTGTCTTGCAGCTGAGGTCTATCGTAGCTGCATTGTTTATGAACAGCAACATGCATATGATGATCACGGCCCATTGAGCGCCTCGGATCTGGCAGAGCTTAAAGCAGGTATCTCGTGGATTGCGCAATCGGCAAATCGGCGCCATTACCTGGACCTGCTATTTTGGATGGGTTTCATAGGCAGCCTGACGGTCACAGCAGTGACGGTCAGTTCGTATTCACACTGGGTGCTGATGATGGCCGGGATTGCGGAAGAGCTTAGCATCAAGACTTGGGAGGATGCGCGGACAGTGATGAAGCGGTTTCTATGGTCAGACCTTAGGTGTGAGCGGATCGGCAGGGAGTTGTGGAAGCTTGTTGAGCAGAGAGCTGTCGTGGTCGATTTCTGAATTCGTCTTAAGTTGTTCCTCAATGCTACATATGAAGTAAGTGTCGGTTCGGCAGGAATACCTTAGGCTTATTATCGGCAGCATCGATTTCAAATATCTCTATGATTTGCCACTATAAATTTAGTACTGTAATTACTGGAGGCGTACTTCGGCGACCACCACCGCTTACAGAGCGAAAGTCAGGAATCCGAATTTGTCACCATGAATGCGTTCGCATTCCTGCTTCGAAGACAGAGGCCTCCCGCGAGGCACTTTCTCGATGCAAACCGATCCCCTGTCCTATCCGAATGGCTAGACCAGCAATGCCCGAGTATGTTGCTTAGCCTAATTGGCCGTATCACAAACCCTAGCGTCTAGGCAACGGAGCTAATACTAGCGGCGTTAAACCCCTGACCCTAGGTTTCAGTACGCAGGTGGGGGCGTTGTAGCGTGGGCAAGGCGCACAATTGCAGTCTTGCTATGCATTAAATTTGACTGGGTTGTGTGCGGTTCCGCGTCATACTGGAAATTAGGAGAAGCTCTGAATTTGAAGAAATTGAGCCTGCCGGTGTCTCGGATCTCGTCAGCTGCTGTCGAATGACTTTTTCTATCGAATGAGCCCTTATGAATTGAACACAGCGGCCTGGAACCGGGCTCAAAACTTTTTAGCTGGTCTGCGAAAGCTTCACCTTATTATATATTTTCCCTACTTTTTTGGTGGTGGTGGTGGTGGTGGTGGTGGTGGTTGTTGTTGTTGTTGTTGTTGGGGAACAAACGAAGATGCATCCAATTATTTCAGAATTCTACGTTGCAGCTTGAGATGACAATTTTTAAGCCAGAAGCAGGAACTTTTACGGGGCGGAGCTGTAAGCCGCAAAAGTAGACGAAGACTCTACGAATTAAACTGTGGTACTTCCGAAAAGCAAGTTGCTGAACGCCGCGCTAACAATAAGAACTGTCCGCTAAAACCTTTCTACTTTAGGCGTTTGATTTGGGATGATGAATATTCAAGACTTGTCGTTCGTTACTTGCAGAACATCGGAGACATCCTTTGAGCACCAAGAGCATTCAAGACATCGTTTGCTATTACGGACATTAGAGCGTCGTTCGTCAATGTCTGAATACGTGGGCAGAAGCCAGTGAGCGCTTCAAAGGAATCATGGCTGGTTATGAAAGGGAATGCAAGTCTATTTCCGAGTTCTCCGCAGATCTTCAATTACTTTAGCAAGCAACCCTCTCTCTACTTTACAAATGCCATCTCGACTCTTGCAAAACTTGCATCTTGTAATGAAAATTTTTTGCATCTCAAAATGGTTGCTTAACTACATAGTGAAAGGAGATATTTTTATTTCGAAATGAATGTAAGACTTACGGAGGCTGTAAGGCTTATACTACAACCTTATTTAACGGTCCCCGAAAGTAAAAGAGTTTCTCGCTCATGTTGTTGAAAGCCGGACTAACAGCCTGGAATCATCCTTTAGAGCAGAGACTTGTGGAGCTGAAAACTACGGTGCTGGCTAAAAGCGGTGCTGAAGCGGCCCTAGTCATGGTCGGTGTTGGATTATCAAGGTATGCAAAGTCGACGCATGCTATGTGAGTCAAAGTAAGACATGAAGCAAGTAAGTAAGGTCGGAATTCTTTCTTGTACAGGCTCTTTTCCCTCTTTAGACTTACCCCCAAACTCCCTTTGGGCATGTCTCGCATCAAGGCCATGCAATGGCTCCGAAGTTAAGTTCGTGTTTGAATACTCGATTTGAACGCGTCTTCGCTACGCGTCTTGCTGTAACTTCACCTCACAACCTCACCTTGCTCACCACAACTTTCTCTCGTTCCGCATCTTTCGTGGACTCAGAGACTTCAGGAAATCTCACAGTCTTATCAGTAGGCATCGGCGATTCTTATTAACAATGCACTGAGATCGGCTTGTCACTTCCTCTCACTTTGCAGCTACTTCCTTCGAATGATACTGTTAAATTTCACCCTGCGGTCTCTACAGAACTACTTCTAAATTACAATCTGTCAATATTATTTTGCATTTGGGTAAGAAATACAGAACATGGATACCGCGTCTGCAATACTCGCTCTGCAACTGCAGGTCGAAGATAACGAAGGAATCCTTGCAGCCCTCGATTACCGCGAAGACTTCCATGCCGCTCTCACTCTACGCGTTTCCGAGCTGCGAAAACGCCTCCAAATCCTACAAGATCACTCCATGGCGTACCACCCTCTTGGTACTGCTGGTGGAGAGATCATTGAGGGTAATTCTGGCTCATACCACACGACTTCAGACATCCAGCCACAGCCACAAGCCCTCTCAATTTCTACTGAACCACCAAGGATACAAACTGTGTCTATTGGTGTCCGCGAATCTCGACATAACGTCAATGAGCTAATGTCTCAGCGATCCACCCGACCATCACTTCTACATAACCATGAAGGATCTGTTACAGGAATCGCTGGCCCAGTGGAGTTAAGAGTCGTCAAGAGTGGGCAGCGCGGTCAAGAATTGCCAATAGATGGCTTACTTGGAGATGAGTTGCCATCCCTGATCGGGTTTGCAACTAAGACAGGAAATCTCTTGCGTCCCCTTAAAACTATAATCTCTAACACGAAATGAGACCTACAAACGGACGCGGCATCTGGCACCTTCCACAACGTTGTTGAAGCTCCGGCTACTGACTCAGTGTCAGAGGATTTCTCTTTCATTGCCTGCTTGATAGCATTTTTAGAAGAGTTGCTGATCAAATGTCCCTGCGACCACAAATATTGTGGTTATTGCCTAGCCGAGCATTTCAAAGTTGGCATTCAAAGCCTAGCGTTTCCTCCAGCTTGCTGTGGTCAAATTATACCAATGGATCTTGCTGAGCCGCACCTAGATATCAACCTACTTGCAAGCTACAGAACTAAAAAACCTCTATCGAAAATCCAGGTACGGTACACCCTGCGCTCTTGTCTTGCTAGGCACGCATTCCTCCTGGAAACATTTCAGATGGAAGGGCGACTTGCGTATACAAAACCGTCACTTGCGTAATGTGTAAATTCACCGCTCACGAAAATGCTTGTCTGGAGGATACAAATAGAGTTGCACTACTTTCACTGGCCGTTGCAGAAGACCTTCGAGCTTGTTACCGCTGCGGTGAGCTATATGAGGGAACCTATGGATGCAATCATATGAGGCTAGTTACTATAAACTTCTTTTCCTTCCTAATCTTCGTGCTAATCAAACATAGCTGCACAAACTGTCCTGCCGAGTTTTGCTACAACTGTGGCAAGCAATGGGGAATTTGTCTTTGCGGAAATTTCAGTGGTCAAGCCAGGCGCCTTGTACGAACCGGAGAAGTCGTTGATAGTCGACCCGCCTCTGGGCGTGTTGTTCGCGTGAGGCTTTTGCCAGAAAACTGTCCACACGAGAATTGGGCAAGAATTTCCAATTCGGTAGGACAGTGTCATCAATGTGGTTTCAATACGAGACACTACCTCGAACGATGCCGAGAATGTCGTATATATTCATGCACCCGATATTGGGGTTGAAGCTAATGAATTTGTCTAGAATACATTCGTGCTTCCCCAGCTGTCAATCTCGAGGATATGGAAGATGTAAGCAAGCTCTTCAGTATTGACCAAACAATTCATGGCAGCTAACGGCTTGCAAAACAGCTTGTGTCTTTGAAACAGGCAGCAGAAATCCATCAGATATGTCTATCTCGCATAGCCGGACAATGAAACGACTGTGTTTGATTACCAGAAGTTTGTTACCTAGGTAAGCACAGTCTTTTCCTTCCCAGGTAAACAAGTTTTCGTGCTCTGTCATCTCCAGAGCATGTCTACAGTATTCCACGGAATTAGATACAGTTCATGATGGGTCTATCCAAGGTGGTATTAGAACAGCATTTCCTTCTACTCCACTTCGTAACATGAACTTCTCAAAGCACAGCTAAATCTGGCAAATGACAGCAATGAATACGACCGAAATAGAACTTGGAAGTCTAGATATCAACCCGAGGGCGGCCATTCACCAACTGCGATTCAACAACGACTGCAATCCAATCCCATTGTACTAGATATCATAAGGCTGGCTTTTGCGGCTATTTTACATGATTACATCACTGAACTGCTTTCTCCAAACGCGTAGGAAGTCCTATGTAGTCTACTAACATCATGCCTCCAAAAATGCACACAAGTATCCACCTAGGCCAGCCGCCCAAGGGCTTACGATCTCAATTGGTGGACAACTCATCATCACACGTCATGGCTTTTGATGCTACCAACAAAGGCCATCGAAGCCCCGTCTTTGTAGCTTCTGGCATCACAGGCTTTGGACATGTGTTAGTCTCACCATCTAAAAACGACCTACGCCCAGATGGTGATAAATTATGGAAGGGCAAAACGTGCTACGGGTTGATGGAGAACGCATACAATTTTATTTCCCTTTGGAAGAACAAAAGAACCAGATTCAACTCCTTCATGAATCAAATTGTAAGATTAGAGAGCAAGAAAGTTAAAGGACTAAGATAGCAGCTAGAAGTACCATAACTAGCGACCCAAACGCAACTGTCACGCCCGCCGCTCCCTTGTTATCGTTCGCCGTCAACGAGGACACGGTAGCCGACTGTTCCGCAACCTTGACCCCGTACGTCGTAGTAGTGATAACGCTTCCGCCCGTAGTAGTCACGGTATAAGTACTAGTCGCCGTTGTTGTCGCCGTGCACGCCGTCCACGTCGTCCACGGCGCATCTGTGCTCCACGCTCCGCTCGTCCAACCCGACCAAGTAGCACCAGGGCACTCGTTCTGGCCCCACCACGTGGTCCATGAGCCCGTGGTCCACGCGCCAGAAGAGCCCCACGGCCCCCATCCATCAAAAGGACCATTTCCCTCGCAGAATTGCCATTCGTTAGGTTCACCGCTCATGGGCATCGCGCCTGCCCATGTGCAGGGAGTTGTGGATGGTGGGTGGCTGGTGGAGAGCGCCATGGCTGAGTAGCTCTGCTCTCCTTTCCGAGATCCGGACCAATTGGAGTTGTGGGGTGTCACGGAAAAAGTGGACTTAGGTGTGGCGGTCAATCTGCGTTGGCGCGAGATTGGGAGATATTTTTGATGGATTGCTGGATAGAGAAATTGTTATCGAAGCCTTGGAGATATTGCTAAGAAGTTCAAGTTGGAGAAGTTTACCTTGCTTATCGGAGTCGCTATCACTATAATTGACAAGCGCATACTTGAAGGAAGACCGTCGACTTGATATGCTCCCTTCACAGCATCTTTAAGACCTCCATAGGATCTGCACAGTTGAAACTGGTGCTTGTCAAATTACCGGATGGATTGGCATGTTCCTTCTTCCGTGTAACCAGTACTGCGTCCGGCATTGCTTCAGGTGATTGATTTGTCGTATTCGTTGTTCGAGTCCTGTGGGTACTCAACCTCAGCCGCAGCATCACTGTACGCACATACTACGTGCTCGGTCTTAGTATGATTCTGCAAACAACAGTGTGAATGCTCGTCACTCACATGGAACGTCATACCCAGGAATTTTCTTGGGGTATAATATTCTTGTGGTCAATGATGCTCGTTCCTGCCCCGCGCCTGCAGGGCTCGGTCTCCTTGGGCTAAAACAAGTCCCTTCATAATGCAGGACAAACTTCGGGAGAAACCAAGACTAGAAAGAATAGCCTTAGGCACATACCGCATGGGGCTTCTTTGTACCCCCCTCCTCCAAAATCAGTAGGATTCTCAGGTGGCAGTCAATATGACGAGGCCCGAGACTTGCATCACCGAGAAGTGCATGACCGAAGACGGCAATAGCCAATCACTGAGCCGGGATCTACGTCTTGTCGCCTGGGCGCTGTGGATGCGCTAATGCAAGTTTCGGCGCCACGCGAGCATGATACGGCCCAATGCGGCGAAGCTTTGGGCTTGGGGTCAACCTTTATTCCGCGGTCCTTTCACTAGGATCTGCACATTGGCTTTGACATTGATGACCACGCTTCGTACTTCTTTCTCTAATCTATTATTTCTCGTGCACATGTATCTCGTGGAACTGTATTCTTGTGCAGGTGGCATAACGGCTAGCAATTTGTGTCTTGGGAGTATTGAATATCATGCGCGGCCGGAAATCTTGTTTTTGTGCCTATTGGTTTACCTCCTCCACAGTGCAGATTTCCGTTGGGGATTTTTGGGGCGGGACATCTAAATCCGCAGAGTGCACTCCGAAAGGCACACACATCCGAGTATTGCCATATTCCATCTGCCAGGTACGCCGCTTATGTGCGTCGGATTGCCCTATCGGATTCACGACTATGCATGCATATACCGAGTTCGTTTGAATTGGGGAAAACTCAGGTCCGTAAGCTGCCACCGCTGAGGCGGCAGAAAAGTCCTTTTAAGCCAGCGAGGCCTCGCTGGCTTCTTCATCCCCTTTCCTAGGTCATGAACGTTATCCTGTCGCTCGTTCTCGTTCCCAGCCAGCAAATTCATGCCATACTGTGCACTTGTAGACCGTAATCTATAATTCAGGCTCCTTTCATAGCCAATATGCTCAAATCCATAATCATTGCTCTCGCGTCGACGTCACTCGCTCTCGCCGCAACTGTGACTTATAATTGGGACATCACTTGGGTCACTGCAGCACCAGACGGCTTTTCGAGGCAAGTAATTGGAATCAACGGTCAATGGCCATGTCCGCCCATCGAGGCCACCGTAGGTGATACGGTGGTTGTGAACCTTACCAACCAGCTCGGGACAGAGTCCACAGGTCTCCACTTCCATGGTCTTACTCAATTTGGCACCAATATCATGGACGGCCCAACTATGGTGACACAATGTCCAATCCCCCCTGGATCAACATTCACATACAAATTTCAGGTATTCCGATGATGGTAAACTGCGAGAAACGAAGCTGATGCAGGCTGAATAGATTGATCAACCAGGTTCTTACTGGTATCATTCTCATAATTTGGGGCAGTATCCAGATGGTTTGAGAGGTATGTTCACCTTGCCAGCATTTGGACGACAAAAGGCGCACAAGCGAAGAAAAATCAGTACTTACATTCGAAGGTCCTATCGTTGTCCACGATCCCGACGATCCCTATAGAGGCCAGTATGATGAAGAGCTGGTTCTAACAACCTCCGACTGGTATCACGATCAAGTTCCAGTGTTATTGC
>Ga0335072_10005896_pt1 | contig 17989 bp, 15 predicted proteins | sample Lox_Sample_21_FD_206725 | JGI IMG/M metagenome (GOLD analysis project Ga0335072, IMG submission 206725) | Soil microbial communities from Loxahatchee National Wildlife Refuge, Florida, United States - Lox_Sample_2.1 | ecosystem: Environmental > Terrestrial > Soil > Wetlands | place: USA... | reverse complement strand
TCTCGCGGCCGGGGATGAGCGTGTTGCACATGAAGTGGGTCGCGTGCCCGACACCCGAGCAGTAGTCCCACTGGCCTTTGACGACGTACCCGCCGTCGACCGGCGTGGCGGTGCCCATCGGGGCGGCGCGGTGCGGGCACTTGAAGTTCCCGCTCGGGCCGAACAGCTCGATCTGCCCTTCCTCGGGGAACCAGGAGGCGACCCCGGGCGCGTGGTGCGCGCCGAGGCAGAGCCCCCAGGCGGTCCCGGCGTCGCCCTCGGCGACGGCCATGATCACCTTCCAGAAGGTGTCCATGCCGAACGCGTAGCCGCCGAACCGCTTGGGCTGCAGTATCCGGTAAAACCCGGCGTCGACGAACTTCTTGTCGAGCTCGGGCACATGCTTGCCGATTCGCTCCGCCTCGTCCGCCTGTGCGCGGATCTCGGGGATCAGCGCCTTGGCGCGGGCAACAATCGTCTCCGGCGTCAGGTCCGGCTCGGGAGCCGGAATGCTGTCCGGGCGGGAAACTGTCTGCTCTGACACACTACCGAGCCTGATGCCTGGCAGCCGGAGAGGCAATATCCCCGCAACAGCGGAAACGGCCGCTTGTCCCTGCAGACACAACCGTTAGCGTGCCCTTGTGACCCGGTCACGGTTTCGCCGGCCGTCGGGGGCAGCCGGTGCCTGGACGTTTCCTCGCCGTGCAGTGCCAGCTCAGGGCTTGCCGGAATGCAGCCGGGCGGCCAGGCCGCGCTGCAGCCGGTAGGGCCAGAACGGGCCCTGGTAAATGAAGGCGGTGTACGCCTGGAGCAGGGTCGCGCCCGCGGCCAGCCGGGCCTCGGCGTCAGCCGGGGTCTCGATCCCGCCGGCCGCGATGAGCGTGACGCGCTTGCCGCACCGGTCGTGCAGGCGGCCCAGGACCCGCAGCGAGCGCGCCTTGAGCGGCGCTCCCGACATGCCGCCGGGCCCTGCGTCGGCGACCGCGGCGCTGTCCTTGAGGCCCTCGCGGGAGATCGTGGTGTTGGTCGCGATGATCCCGTCAAGGCCCAGTTCGAGCGCCAGGTCGGCGACCGCGTCGATGTCGGCGTCGGCCAGGTCGGGGGCGATCTTGACCAGCAGCGGGACGCGGCGGCGGGGCGAGGCCTCGTCCAGTGCCGCGCGCACGCCGAGGAGGATGGGGCGGAGCTTGCCGGCCGCCTGCAGGTCCCGCAGCCCGGGCGTGTTGGGTGAACTGACGTTGACGACCACGTAGTCGGCCACGTCGGCGACAAGCCGGGCGCTTGTGACGTAGTCGGCGACGGCCTCGTCTTCAGCAACGGTCTTCGTCTTGCCGATGTTGACGCCGATGACCGGCCTGAAGCCGGGCCGGGCGCGCAGCTCGCGCAACCGGGCGGACAGCGCCGCCGCCCCGTGGTTGTTGAACCCCATCCGGTTGACCAGCGCGTGTTCCTCCGGGAACCGGAACATCCGGGGCCTGGGGTTGCCCGGCTGCGGCCGCGCGGTCACCGTCCCGACCTCGATGAAGGAGAACCCGAGTGCCGCCAGCCCGGCGACACCTTCCGCGTCCTTGTCGAACCCGGCGGCGAGCCCGAGCGGCCCGGGAAAGTCGATGCCGAGCGCGCGTACCCGCAGCACAGGATCACGCGGCCGCAGCACCTGCCGCAGTACCCAGGTGACCCCCGGCACGCCGCCCGCCGCCCGGATGAGCCAGAACGCCGCCCGGTGCGCCGCCTCGGGGGGCAGCCGCCGCAGCACAGCGTAAATCGCTCGGTACAAGTCGCCCCCCGGAGCCGTCCAACCCGACCAGGGACACTCTACGCCGGGCCAGGTCACCGGTTGCTGCGGTGCTAGACCGCCGCGGAGCCCGCGGCCATCGCCCTGCGACCATCAACGTGGAACTTCCGCGCCCGCTGGAAACTTTGCGTGTCTAAGAGACGCTTTATTTCCATCGTGCGCGGAATTTCCGTGGATCGTCGGCCACGCTGCCGGTCAGCCGGCGTTGAGTGCGCCGTCGATGAGGTACAAAGCGCCGGAGACGTACTCCGACTCCGGGGAAAGCAGCCACAGGACGAGGTTGGCGACCTCTTCGGCGGTGCCGTACCGCTTGCCGTAGGGGACACTCTGCGAGACCGCGCGGAAAACGCCGTCCGGGTCGTCCGGGTCGATCTGATGGGTCAGGTCGCGGCCCATCCGGGTGTCGAAGTGGCCGGGGGCCACGCAGTTGACCCGGATGTCGTACGGCGCGGCCTCCAGCGCCGCCGACTTGGTCAGTCCGAGCACCGCGTGCTTGGAGGCGATGTAGGGGGAGAACGTCGCCGCGCCCTTGATCGCCGCCATCGACGCCGTGTTCACGATCACGCCGGACCGCTGCGGCTTCATCACCTTCAGCACGGCGCGCAGGCCCATGAAGACGCCGCGGGCGTTGATCTTCCATACCCGGTCGAAATCGTCCACCGACAGCTCGGTCATCGGGGCCATCCGGCCTTCGATGCCCGCGTTGTTGAAGAACAGGTCGATCCGCCCGTGCGCCTCGACCGCGGCCGCGACGTACCCGTCGACTTCCTGCTCGGACGACACGTCGGCGACGACGGCGAGGCCGCCGAGCCGGCCGGCCGCGGCCTTCAGCCCGTCGGCGTCCCTGTCCACCAGCACCAGGCGGGAGCCCTCCTCCGCCAGTCGCTCCGCGACCGCGAGGCCGAACCCGTTCGCCGCGCCGGTGATGACCGCGACCTGTCCGTCGAGCCCGTACTTCACACTCATCGCACGCCCTCCGCGTCTAGTGCTCCGGTTGCCGCCGGGCCGACGGCCCCGGCCAGGATCGCCTCGTGCCGCGCCACGATCCTGCTGTCCCACTCATGGTCGGTGAGCAGGTACAACTTCTTGTCCCGCACCGCCGTGACGACCTTGTCGGCGACCTCGGACGGCGACATCCCCTTGGACAAGACGGCGTGCATGTGGTCGCGCAGCGCCGACCCGGACGCGGACATGCCGCCTGAGTTCGACAGGTCGGCCTGCCGGTTCCGTGACCCGTGGAACAGGTTGGTGGCGATGATCCCCGGGCAGAGCCCGGTCGCCGCGATGTTGGCGCCTGCGGCCTCCAGGTCGGCGGCGAGCACCTCGGTCATGGCCAGGATCGCGTGCTTGCAGATCCCGTACATGTTGGTCGCGGCGATCACCGAGGTCATCGAGCACGTGTTGACCACGTGTCCTTCCTCGCCGTGCGCGAGCATCCGGGGCACGAACGTCCGGATGCCGTAGATCACGGACATGAGGTTGACCGACAGGGTCCAGTCCCAGTCCTTGGCGGTGGCCGACCAGATCGGCCCGTCCAGGTAGCCCTCGACGCCGGCGTTGTTGTGCACCAGGTGGATCTTCCCGAACCGGGACTCGGCCAGGTCCGCCAGGGCCTCGATGTCGGACAGCCTGGACACGTCGATCCGGAGCCCCGCGACCTGCGCGCCGGAGGCCTCGAGCTCGGCGACCGTGGCGTCGAGCGCGTCCTGCTGGATGTCGCCGATGACGAGGTTCATGCCCTCGGCGGCCCAGCGCAGCGCGAACGCCTTGCCCATGCCGCTTCCGGCCCCGGTGACGACAGCGGTTTTGCCCGCGAACTCTTCCACGAAGAGGCTCCTTTACCTATCTAGAACAGCCGGAAATCAGGCATTCGGACGGGAAATGATCCGGACCAGCGAGCCCGGCGTCTGCAGCCGCCGAAGCGCGTCAGGCGTATCCGGGAGGGAGACCCGCTCGGAGACCAGCCGCTCCACCGGCACCCGCCCGGCTGCGAGGTGCGCGACAGACTCGCGGTAGGTCTCGTCGGAGAACGCGCACGACCCCACCACGTGGTGTCCCTCGCTGATCAGCGGGAACAGTGGCACTGAAGCCGCCTCCGGCGTCAGCGCGACCTCGACCACCGTGCCGCCCGGCTCGGTGACCGTCAGCGCCTCGTTGAAGGCACCAGGCGCGGCCGAGCACTCAAGCACAGCCGCAAACAGCGTGCCCGACTGCTTGGCGTACTCGGCCACGGGGATCTCACGGGTGTCGATGACCACGTCCGCGCCCACGTCGGCGGCCGCCTGCCGCCGGCCGGCCGAGCGGCCCGCCGCTACGACCGGGCCGACCCCCGCCAGCTTGAGCGCCATGATCGCGTACAGCCCGATGGGCCCGACCCCGTACACGAGCACCGGGTCGCCCGGGCCGACCTGGGCCAGCTTCACCGCCTGCGACCCGACGGACAGCGGCTCCGCGTGCGAGCCGGTCTCGATGGGCAGTTCCGCGGGCAGCGCCACGAGCTGCCGCGCCGGCACCTTGACGTACTGCGCGTACGCGCCGGGGATCGTAATCCCGATGTTCTCCACCGCCGGGCAGCGGAACGGTATCCCGCGCGCGCAGATCCGGCACTGACCGCACGACCCGATCGGCGACGCGGCGACGGGCTGGCCCTCGCTCCACCCGGACACCTCAGAGCCGACCGCCACGATCCGCCCGCTGAACTCGTGCCCGAGCACCTGCCCGGGCGCGCAGTTCCCGTTTTGCACGGCGTGCACGTCGGACCCGCACAGCCCGCATGCCTCGACGGCGACGACCACATCATCTGGTCCGGGGCTCGGGTCAGGCACTTCGCCGACCGTTGTCCCGGTCTCCTGGTTTACATACAGAACGGCCCGCACTGGCTTCCTCGCCTCTATTTGAACCATGTTCTTTTGACGTGCTGGCCAGCGGAACCTTGAGGTGACGGCAGCAGGACAAGGCTCCCTGTTCAGCGATTAACTAGCTACAAGGGAACTATTAACGACGTCGTTAACAGTTATAAAGGGCACCTTTCGCGCCTCGCATCTTCCGCGTCGGCCTGACCCGCCAGGCCAGGCCCTATCACTGAAATAGCCGCTTCCCGCATGACTCACGCCGGGCCACCCCCGGCGACCGCGCCCGCCTCGTGGCCGGCGCCCGCTCTGAGCGTCGCGCCGGCGCCGAGCGGTGCGACGGTCCTGGCGTACACCGACAGCCAGCCGCAGCCGGCCGGCGCCCGCAGCGGCGGCAGTTCCCTCCTGCGGGCGTCGAGTTCCGCGGCGGAAACCTCGAGGTCGAGCGTCCGCGCACCGACGTCGACGGCGATCATGTCACCGTCACGGACGAGCCCAAGCGGCCCGCCCGCGGCGCCCTCCGGGGACACCTCGGCGATCATGAGGCCGCCGTTGACCAGGCCCGACATCTGTCCGTCGGTGATCACGGCGACGGACGTGGTCAGCCCCGCGCCGTCGATCGCGAACATCAGGGCGGAGGTGAACCCCATGCCCGGCGAGCCGCGCAGGCCAAGCCCGGTAAGCACGATCACGTCCCCGGCGGCGAACCGCCCGTTCCGCGCGGCGGCGATCCCCTCCTCGCGGGAGCGCACCACCTTCGCCAGCCCGCGGAACGACAGCGGAGCGTCGTCGGCCACCGTCCGCTTGAGCACCCCTCCGTCGGGGGCGAGCGACCCTCGCATCACCACGATCGCGGGGTGGGTGGCCAGCGGCTTGTCCAGCGGCCTGATCACGCCGGGGTCCGCGGTCGCGGCGGAGACGGCCTCGCCGAGCGTGACCCCGGCGACCGTCCGAGCCGACTGGTCGAGCAGCGGCGCCAGCTGCTTCAGCAGTCCGAGCGTCCCGCCGGCCGCGTCGAACTCGGTGATCTGCGTGTCCCCGTTCGGCTTGACATCGGTCAGCAGCGGGATCCGCGGGGCAAGCTCCTCGAACAGCCGGTACACATCCACGTCGCAGTCCGCCTCGACGGCGATGGCCTGCAGGTGCTTGAGGCAGTTGACCGAGCCGCTGACCGCGAGGATCGCGGTGACGGCGTTGGCGAACGCCGCGGGTGTGAGGATCGACCGGGGGGTGACGTCCTCGGCGACGAGCGACACGATCCGGGTGCCCGCGGCCGCGACCGCGTCCCACATCTTCGGCCCCAGCGCGAGTGCCGGCGTGGTGCCGGGCAGCGCCATGCCGAGGGCCTCGGCGGCCAGGTGCATCGAGTTGGCAGTGCCCATGCCGGCGCAGACACCGGGCCCGGTGACCGCGCAGCGGGACATCTCGCCAAGCTCGGAGACCGTCATCCGTCCCGCGTTGACGTGCCCGGCAAACCGGAAGATGTCCTCGAAGTCGACCCGCTCGCCGCGGAAAACGCCGGACGGCTGGTAGCCGCAGGCGACGATGATAGTCGGGATGTTCAACCGCCCGGCGGCCATCAGCTGCCCCGGCGTGGTCTTGTCGCAGGAGGCGAGGCAGACCATGCCGTCGAGCAGCGCCCCCTCGACGGCGACCTCGATGTCGGAGGCGATCAGGTCCCGGCTGGGCAGGATGTACTGCCCGGCTGCCCCGGCGGAGGTGATCGCGTCGGACGGCGCCGCGGTGCGCACCTCGAACGCGACCCCGCCGGCCTCCTCAATGGCCCGCTTCAGCGGCGCGACGATCTGGTCGAGATGGCTGAAGCAGGAGGCGAGCTGTGAGGAGGAGTTGACGATCGCGATCTTCGGCTTTTCCAGGTCCTCGTCCGAGAGCCCGAGCGCCGACCACTGCGCCCGGCGCATCGCCCACGGCGTCGTTCCCGGCGTGAAGTTGGAGCGAAGCTTCCGGTCTGCCACACCCTGAGCCTGATACGGGAGCGCATTCTGGGCAAGTGGGTGCAACCAGCTAAAACGCGTTCGCGCGTTGTGTTCCGCCACGGCCGGCTACAGGATCGCTTCTGGTGCGGTACGGCCGAGGAAAGCGCCCTGGTCGTCAAGGCGGCGCTGGAGTCCCGGCACGTCGATCGCGTCGCCGGGCACCCCCGCGCTCAGTGCCATCGACGCCGCGACGCCCGCCGCCTCGCCCATCACGAAGCAGGGGCCGGTGACGCGTGCCGCGGACTGCGCGCCGTGCGTCATCGAGGCGCACCGTCCCGTCACGTACAGGTTCGTGACCCGCTTCCCGTCCGCGCGGGTACCGGGAAGAATGATGCGGAACGGCAGCTGGTTAAACCCTCGCTCGTGCCATTGCCACCTGAACTCGACCGTGCCCGACACGTGGGCTTCCACCGGCCAGCCGTTGACCCCGATTGTGTCGGGAAAATCGGCGCAGCCGAGCACGTCCGATTCAGAGAGCTGGTACGGCCCGATGATCCGCCGCGTTTCGCGGATGCCGATCTGCGGCGCGATATCGACGATGTAGGAGTCCTCGAAGCCGGGCGTACGGTCGCGGATGAACGTGAACGCGTCGAGAACCTGCTGCCGCCCGGTCAGCTCACCGCGGGTCAGCTCGTCCACGCTGGTGCCGTCGATGGCGCCGCCGTCCGGGTTCCGCAGCTGGGTAAGGTTCGCCCGCCACTCGAGCGGGTTGCGCTGCGGCCGGACGATCGGCTTCTTGCGCGGGAACGTGTGCGTGCCCGCCTTCTCGGCCTCGTCCATCAGCCGCTCGACGGTCCGCCATGGCGCAGGCCCGGCCTTGGCCACGTCGACCGCGTTGATACGGAACATCAGCGACGGGTACATCATCCCGTCGATCGGCGGCGCCTTCTCCCAGGGCACCCCGGCCCAGTACGCGAGGTCCCCGTCTCCTGAGGCGTCGATGAAGAACCGGCCGCGGACCGCCTGCCGCCCGGACTTCGACTCGATCAGCACCGCGTCGATCGTCCCGGACGGTGCGAGCACCGCCTCCACGGCCATCGCGTGGAACAGGATCCGCGCCCCTGACCCGGTCACCAGCTCGTCGGCGGCGATCTTGTAGGCGGAGATGTCGAAGGCCTGCGCCGCGATCCCGTCGGCGATCGTCAGGTGCGGCGCGTTCAGCCCGTCGAGTTTGACCAGCCTGGAGAGCATCTCGTCGGCGAGCCCCCTGATGACCCGCACGTCGGCCCCGTAGCTCCGCGCGTGCAGCCCGCAGAACGTGGAAAGCCCGCCCGCCGTCCCGGCGCCGCCGAGGAACCCGTACCGCTCGATAAGCAGCGTCGAGCAGCCCGACCTGGCGGCGGCGGCCGCCGCCATGATCCCGGCAGGCCCGCCGCCGACCACCACCACGTCGAACTCGCCGTAAACCGGGGTCCGCCGGCTCGGCTCAGTGATCGTCACACCGCTCAACGGGATCGCTCCTAACTGGCCTGGCGGCGCAAGGGTGGAACGGGGCGCCTGGAGTGTCAGCCGCAGCGTTCTGGATGACCTTGGTGACCAGCTCGTGACGAGCCGCGCCGCAGCCGGACCGGCGCGCCACGGGCTGGCCTGCTTTTACTTCTGCTTTTCTTCGACTACTTCTGCTTTTCTTCGACTTTGACGACCGCCAGCGGGCGGTTCCAGAAGCCGAAGGTCTCCACGACCGACGACACGCCCGCGTTGGGTGCGCCCGCCACCACGATCTGGATGGCGTCGGTGGAATCGATGAGCTGGACGTGCGTGTCCAGGTCTTCCGGTACATCCTGCGGGATGGCGTCCGGGTGATCGGCCGGCAGCCGCCAGCCGGTTCCGGCGGCGATCGCCTCCTTGCCCGCGGCGGCGAGGTCCCGGTACGTCCGCCAGCCGGCGTCGACGATCGCCTGACGGACGTCTTGCTTGGACCAGCCTTGCTTGTCGAACATCCGGGCGTGCTCGGAGTTGAGCACGATGAACCCCGCCGCGTTCGGCCGCACCAGCGCGCCGGTGCGGCACAGCGAGTCGGCGAAGTCCCTGACCAGCTGCTCGGGGACGATCGTGTGCCGTGCTTCGATGTGCAGCACCGAGCGGATGACGGTCGAGGTCACCGCGCTGTCCGACGGGGCGAACCCGTAGTCGACGGCCAGCGACGGCCAGGGGGAGTCCTCTTCGTTCTCCGCGATGAAGCAGGAGTACTTAGCCGGGTTCCCCTGCGTGGCCTGGTCGAAGACGTGCGGCTTCAGCCCCAGGCCGTTGATCGCGCCGAGCCTGATGGCCCGGCCGGTCGTCGCGTTGGCCCGGAACCCGGACCCCCACACGTTGCCGCGCGAGTTGAACCCGAGTTCCGTCCGCAACGGCCCGAAGAGCACCGAGAACGGCGCCGTGCCCGTGGTCGACTGCCAGATCGACCTGGACACCATGCCGTCACGCAGGAACGCGTCCCACGCGGCGAGCACGACCGGGAAGTACTCCGGCAGGCAGCCGGCCAGTGCCGCGTTGATCGCCGCGAGCCGGACTGTCAGCGACTTGTTCAGGTGCGGCATCGGCATAAGCACCTCAGCGGGGTCCCGTGCCGTCGTAGCCAGGAACTCGTCAAGATACGACTGGGTGACCGGGACGACCGGCAGGCCGTCGGTCCAGCCGCGGTCCTGGTAGTACTCCAGCACGCGGCGGACCTCGGCCGCATCGACCAGCGCACCGTCGTCAAGGACAGGCGGTTCGGTGCTCATCGGTTAGGCGTCCCTCCTTTGTCCGTTCGCCGGGCCCGAGGGGTCCGCGGGGCGGATGGTCAGTCCCGCGCCGAGGACGCGGACGATCTCCGGCAGCGCGTCTGCGGCGATCTCGTCGATCTCCTTCTGGGTGCGGCTGGCGACCGGGTGCGGCACGGTCACGTACTGGTAGCCAGGGAAGCCGAGCGACCTGGCCATCGCCTCGGCGGTGATACGGAAAGCACTCGTGCAGATGCTCACAGCGGGGATGCCGGCCCGCTCGAGCACGATCCCATCGGCCAAACTGGCCGCGCTGCACGAGCCTCAATCACCGATCGCGGCGACCGCGAAGTCGCAGTTGTTCAGCATCTGCTGGACAACGGATTCTTCGACCGGGGTGCCGAAGTAGCCCTTGCGGAACATCCGGACCTCCCGGACGCCGTACTTGTCCTGCAGTTCGCGGCCGACGGCGCGCAGCAGCACCGTCGCGTTCGGCTTGGTGTTCTCGAGCAGTCCCAGGGTGAGACCCGCCAGGGACTGCGGCCGCGGCTGGGCGAGCGAGGTATTGGTACCCCGGTCGCCGTCTCCGGTCGGGTCGAGCAGTGGCTCTCGCATCGTTGGTCGTTACCTCCTGGCTAGGCGGAGTGCCTTCTTCGCGACGTTGGCTGGGGTAAGGCCGTAGTAGTCGTACAGTTCGGCGGGCACGCCGACCTCGAGATCCTTGTCGGGCAGCGCGACCTGGTCCAGCTTGATGCTCAGGCCGGCCCGCGCGACCGTCTCCGCGACGATCGTGCCGAGCCCGCCGACCACGCTGTGCTCCTCGACGGTCAGCACGTGCCCGGTCTTCTCCGCGCTCGCGAGCAGCGCGGTCTTGTCGTAGGGCCGCAGGTAGGCGGCGTCGAATACGTCGGCCTCGATGCTGTCCTGCTCGAAGAGGATCTCCGCCGCGGCGACCGCGAGCCCGAGTCCCATGCCGTGTCCGATGAGCGTCACGTCGCCACCGGTCCGCATCCTCGGCCACTTGCCGTACTCGTAGTCGGGCGCCTCGTCGTAGACCTTCTCCGCGGCTTCGGCGATCCGGATGTAGACCGGGCTCTGCAGTTCCGCGGTGGACCGCATCAGGCCGATGCAGGACGCGGCGTCGGCCGGGGAGAGCACGACCGTGTTGTTCATCGTCCGGGCGATGGCGATGTCCTCCACCGCGTAGTGCGACGTGCCGAAGTACCCCATGGCGAGGCCCGACAGCCGTCCCACCAGCCGTACCGGCAGGTGGTTGTAGTCCACGTCGGTGCGCCACTGCTCGCAGGTCTTCAGCATGCCGAACGGCGACATCGAGTAGATGTAGGGGATCAGTCCGGCGGTCGCCAGGCCGGCCGCGAGCGACACGGAGTTCGTCTCCGCGATGCCGACCTCGATGTAGCGCTCGGGGAACTTCGCGATGAACTCGGCGACGGTGTTGGACATGTCGGCCGCCAGCGTGACGATGCGCTCGTCGTCGGCGCCGAGTTCGGTCACGGCATAGCCGGCCGGGTTCGCGGCCATCGCGGTCTCGCGCTCGACGTCGCTGAAGACGTCGACCATCTTCTTCTCAGCCATTGGCCAGCTCCATCCGCGCGGAGATCTCCGCCACGACGTCGGCGTACTGCTCCTCGTTGAGCAGGCCAAGGTGCCAGGCCTGCGGCTGCTTCTCCATGAACTCCACGCCGTGGCCCTTGCGCGTCCGCGCGATGACCGCGACCGGCTGCTCGCTGGCGGGCTCCGGCAGTTCGTCGAAGGTCTTCTTGAGCGTGGACGCGTCGTGCCCGTCGATCTCCCGCACCGTCCAGCCGAAGGCCTCGAAGCGCTTGCCGAGCGGTTCGATGTTCATCGCCTGTGACGTCGGCCCGGCACCGGAGAAGCCGTTGGCGTCCACGAGCGCGACCAGGTTGCCGAGCTTGTAGTGGCTCGCGGCCATGGCCGCTTCCCACACCTGGCCCTCCTGGAGCTCGCCGTCGCCGGTGAGCACGAACGTCCGGTAGTCACGGCCGGTAAGCCGGGCCGCGATTGCCATGCCCGCGCCGACCGACAGGTTGTGCCCGAGGGAGCCCGACGAGAAGTCGATGCCGGGGGCGAGCTTCATGTTCGGGTGGTCGTTCAGCGGCGAGCCGACCTTGCCGAACTGCTTGAGCCAGTCGCGGGGGTAGTACCCGAGGTCCGATAGCACCGGCCACAGGCCGGTGGCCACGTGCCCCTTGCCGAGCAGGAACCGGTCCCGGTCGGGCCAGTTCGGCTCGCTCGGGCGCAGCCGCAGCACGTGGTAGTAGAGGGTGGAGACGAGCTCCGCGCTGGAGAACGTCGACGAGTAATGGCCGAGGCCTGCCTGCGCGATCAGGTCGATCGTCTGCAGCCGTATCCAGTCCGCACGGCGGAGGAGTTCGGCGTCGGTGAGCGGACGCCCCCGCTCGAGGGTGATGTCATCAGGCATGACGCCAGCCTAAGGACGGCGCAACTTGTTGACAATATGGCCCATTGTCAGCGCGACGGCATAGACGGCTGTGCTCGCCCACAAGATCTTGCCGGAAAATCGGTGCTGTTGATGGCCTGCATAAGGCCTGCAAATGCGTGCTGCACCCTATTGACGCGCCACCAGGTCTGGCTATGTGCTGCGAAGACACATTCGCTGTACCCCGGTGCAGGTCCGGCGATAAGTGACCGAAGCGAGACCCATTCTTTGTTAACAGGCGTGTTGACAATCCTGAGGCGCCCATCAACTCTGTGGGCAGAGTGGTCTGATGGACCCTGGAAGTAAATGCGAGGGCGCATGGACAGGATAAGCAGACGGAATCCCCGGGCGGCACGGGCCGCATTCGGGGTCCTGGCGGTGGGGGCGGCGCTACTGCTGGCGGCGTGCTCATCAAGCAGTTCAAGCAGTTCAAGCAGCAGCGCGCCGGCGAGCACGGCAAGCGCGAGCGCGGCGGCAAGCTCGGCGACATCAACCGGCGTGGACATCTCCGCGCTCACCGCCGCCGTCAACAAGTACGCGGCGACGCCGAGCTTCAGTGACTACGGGCCGAACTACGGCGGCAAGATCCCCAGCATCGCGAACCTGGCCGGGAAGAAGATCATGATTATCCCGGGCGTCAGCGCGCTTGCCGCGTGCGAGGAGATCGCGCAGGCCGCCGGGAACTTCGCCAAGGCGGCAGGCATGGTGCCGACGATCTTCGACAACCTGGGCACGACGGCTGACACGAACAGCGCGATCGAGGACGCGATCCACGAGGGATACGCGGCGATCGTGATGGGGTGCGCGATGGACCCGTCGCAGAGCGCGCCGGCGATCGCCCAGGCCCAGAAGGCCGGCATCGTGGTGGGCACCTACGGCGGGACACCGGACATGGACTCGCGCGCCGGGACCACGTACAACACCGATGACCCCTACGCGCTCGACGCCCAGCTGGCGACCGAGCAGGCGATCGAGCAGCACAACGGGCAGCCGTTCAACGCCATCGCGATCACGTCGACCGCGACGGGGCCCGCCACGGTGATCGAGGAGGACGCGATCCAGAGCACGCTGGCGGCGGACTGCCCGAAGTGCACACTGAGCGCGGTGAACGTCGAGGTGCCCGAGTGGCAGACGCAGGTTGCCAGCACGGTGACCTCCCAGCTGCTTGAGCACCCCGACGTGAGCGTGCTGTTCCCCGACTACGCGGGCGAGCTGACCTACGTGCTCGCGGGCATCCAGGCCGCGCACCGCACCGACGTTAAGACGTACCTCGCCTTCGGCGGCGGCACTCCGTTCGTCCAGCTGCAGACCGCCCAGCCGGGCGCGACCATCATCCAGAGCGACGTCAGCGAATCCCCGCCGTGGACGGGTTACCTGCTGGTCCTGCAGGCCATCCGCGGCCTGGAGAAGCTGCCGCCCATCTCTTACGCCGACGCCATCGGCCCGGACCGGATCATCACCCCGCAGAATGCGGTCGAGGTCCTTACCACCGGCGGCTTCGGAGACGACTGGGTCAACGGCTTCCGTGAGCTGGTGGGGCTGCCGGATCTGTCGGGCAGCGCACTTACCGCCGCGGCGACGCTGAACGGCGCGATGGTCGGCAAGCCGTAACCACTGACATCTCCCGGGGGGCGACCCCCCCGTACCCCCCGATGTCGTGCCGCCGGGGCCTGATCGCAAAATGCGCGATCTTATCAGGCCCCGGCGGCACGACGAAGCTTTGTGGTGACCCCGGGTGGTCATCCCTACATGACAGACCCGGTAGTCATCCCTACACGACAGAACGGAGGCGTGCGTTGCCGGTCACGGACAGCGGAACGCCTGACGACTCAGACAAGGGCGTCAGCCTGCGGGAACCTCCCGCACCCGGCGAGCAGGCTCTAGCTCCCCAAACAGGGGCTCCGCCCGCGCTCGAGGTGCGCGGCATCTCCAAGGATTTCGGCAGTAACCGGGCGCTTGACCAGGTGGACCTGCGCATCGGTGACGGCGAGGTGGTCGGCCTGCTCGGGCAGAACGGCTCGGGCAAGTCGACGCTGGTGAAGATCCTGGCCGGCGTCTACGACCCGGAACCGGGCGGGCGCCTGTTCGTGGGCGGCGAAGAGGTCGCGCTGCCCCTCGCCCCCGGCCAGGCGAGCGAGATCGGGCTCAGCTTCGTGTACCAGAACCTGGCGCTCGCGGGCGGGCTGAGCGTGCTGGAGAACCTGACGCTCGGCCAGCGCATCGGCGGCGGCCTGAGCTCATGGGCGCCGATCAACTGGATCGCGGAGCACCGGGCCGGCGCCGCCGTGCTCCACCGCTACGACGTCAAGCTCGATCTCGACCGGCTGGCGGTCGACCTGGCGCCGGTCGACCAGGCGCGGCTGGCGATCGTCCGCGCCGCGGAAGACCTCCGCAGGTACCGCACGCGAAGCGGATACAAGCACTCGGTGCTCGTCCTCGACGAGCCCACCGTGTTCCTGCCCGAGGAGGAGGTCGACCGGCTCTTCGACCTCATCAGGACCGTCGTGGCCGAGGGGGCGGCGGTGCTGTTCATCTCGCACGACCTGGCCGCGGTTCGCGCGATCACCGACCGGATCGTCGTGCTGCGGGACGGGCGGGTCGTCGGCGAGGAGGTGACCGCCGCCATTCACGAGGACAGGCTGGTCGACCTCATCGTCGGGGCGCCGGCCCGCACGGGCGAGAGCGCTCAGCCGGAAACGGCCCCTGTCGAAGACCAGCAGGCGGTCGCGCTGACGGTGGCGGCGATGGAGTCCGTGGGAGACCCGGTGGCGGCGGGCGAGAACGTGGCCGCCCAGCACCTGACCGACGAACGGCTGCATGACCTGTCGTTCGAGATCGGCGCAGGTGAGATCCTCGGCGTGGCCGGCCTCATCGGCTCGGGCGCCGAAGACCTGCCGTACCTGCTGTTCGGGGCGCGCCCGGACAGCTTCGGCACGCTGCGCCTTGGCGCCGAGACCATCGATGTCGGCAGGCTCAGCCCGGCGCGCAGCGTGCGGGAGCGCGTCGCCCTGGTCCCCGCGGACCGCGCGGTGCTCGGCCTGAGCCAGTCGCTGACGCTGTGGGAGAACATCGTCATGCTCGTCGAAGACGAGCACTACCGGGGTGGCGTCTTCCACCGCGCCGAGCTTGTCGCCCTCGCGCGCGAGGCCATCGACCGGTTCCTGATCCGGCCGCCGCGGGCGCGCAACCCCATGTCCACGTTCTCCGGCGGCAACCAGCAGAAGGCGCTGCTCGCCAAGTGGCTGCTCGCCAGGCCGCGGCTGCTGCTGCTGCATGAGCCGACCCAGGGCGTCGACGTGGGCGCCAGGCGTGACATCTACCGCTTCGTGCAGTCAGCCGCTGCCCTGCATCACATGGCGGTGCTGTGGGTGACAACGGAGTTCGGCGAGCTCGCCGAGGTCTGCGACCGGGTGATCGTCGTCACCCAGGGGCGGCACACCGCCACGCTCGTCGGCGAAGAGCTGACCGAGGAAGCCATCAGTGCCGCGGCGTTGCGGCAGACCAGGGAGGACAGATGAGCGAGCTTGCGAGCTCATCAATAAGCACAGCGCGTCCGCGAATGCGGACTCCGAGCGCCAGCGAGGTGGACGTATGAGCGCGCCAGCTCCAGTCGACGAGGCCCGGGAGGAGGAGCACCGGGCGGAGCGGTCGGCGCCCTCGGCGCTGTTGCGCACGGGACTCCAGCGTTACGCGATCCTCATCGTGTTCGCGATCATGGTCGCCGTGTTCGGGGTGGACCTGCCAAGCACCTTCCTGTCGATCGGCAACCTCTCCAACATCCTCGGCTCACAGGCGGTGCTGTTCATCCTGGTGATGGCCGTGCTCCTGCCGACGGTCGTGGGCGACTTCGTCGACCTGTCGCTGGGCTCCTCGCTCGGCCTGTCCGCGATGACCCTGGCCGTGCTCAACGTGCAGCACGGGTGGCCGGTCCTGCTCGCCTGCCTGGCCGGGATCGGCGCGGCCGTGTGCGTCGGCCTGGTCAACGTCTTCTTCGTGGTGTTCTTCGACAACGACCCGTTCATCGTGACGCTCGGCACCATGACGATCGTCCAGGGCGTCATCTACATCGTCTCCGGGTCCAACAGCGTCGGAATCGTCTCGACCAACCTGTCGAACTGGATCTTCACCGACGAATTCCTGTCGATACCGCTGGAGTTCTACTACGGCCTGGCGATCTTCCTCGTCGTCTGGTACGTGCTCAGCTTCACCCCGACCGGGCAGAAGGCCCTGGTGATCGGGCAGTCGCGCGAAGTGGCACGGCTGAGCGGCGTGCGGGTCAACCGCCAGCGGGCCTGGGCGTACATCATCGGCGCGGCTATCGCCGCCATCGCCGGGATCGCCTACGCGGGCACCAACGGGACGGTGGACCCGACGGCGGGCAGCACCCTGATCCTCCCGGCCTACGCGGCGGTCTTCCTCGGGGCGACGGCGATCAAGCCGGGCCGCATCAACGCGCTCGGTGCCCTGATCGCGGTTTACTTCCTGGCGACGGGCACGGCCGGACTTGAGCTGCTCGGCGCGCAGACGTACTTCCAGCAGATCTTCTACGGCGCCGCGCTGGTCGCGGCGATCACGATCCCGAAGGTCAACCGCGAGCGCTTCTTCAAGCGGCGGCGGGCCGCCTGATGGGAGTCGTTGAGGACCTGTTCGACGTAAGCGGCCAGGTGGCCCTGGTCACCGGGGGAGCGTCCGGGCTCGGCTACGCGTTCGCCGAGATCCTGCTCCAGGCGGGCGCGAACGTGGTCATCGCGGACCGGGACGAGGTGGCGCTGAAGAAGGCGGTCACGTCGCTCGCCGACGCCGCGGCCGCCGCCGGACGGGTGCCGCCCCCCGGCGGCAAGTCCGGCCCGCCGCTCCTCACCGGCCGCAGCGTGGACGTCAGCTACCCGAAGGCGGTCCGCGACCTGATCGACCGCGTCGTCGCCACGCACGGCAAGATCGACATCGTCTTCGCCAACGCGGGCATCGCCCGCGGGCGCCCGCCGATGCTGCCAGAGGGCTGGCTCGACGACATGGACATGGCCGCGTACAAGGCGCTGATCGACGTGAACCTGCACGGCGTGGTCTACACCGTGCAGGCGGCGGCCCGGCACATGAAGCGGCAGCGCTCCGGCTCGATCATCACCACGGCCTCAACGGCGGGCCTGCGCAACGACCCCTACACGCCGTACTCGTACACGATCGCCAAGGCCGCCGTCGTCAACTTCACCAAGCAGGCCGCACACGACCTGGCCCGCTGGGGCGTCCGGGTGAACGCGATCGCCCCCGGCCCGTTCAAGACGCACCTCGGCGGCAAGGAGCCGACCTCGGCCGAGGCCGACGCGATGTGGAGCGCGGTCGTCCCGCTCGGCCGGATGGGCAATCCGTCCGAGATCCGCGGCCTGGCCCTGCTGCTCGCGTCGAGCGCCGGCAGTTTCATGACCGGCGGCGTCTACCCCATCGACGGCGGCGCCCTGCTCCAGGGCCCCTCCCTCCCTTCACCGGACTGATCCCCGGCACACCCCCGCCGGACTAATCCCGGCACACCCCGCCACCGGACTGATGCCCGGCGCATCCATCGCCGCTATAACCGGCAAATTCCATTCATCCAGTTAGCGTTTTCCGGTTAAGAAAAGTCGCGTCACGAGCAATTCCCTTTACTTAGGGAACGCCCATGCCCTTTGAGCGGAGCGCTGGCTGGTTTCCTCGCTGCCCGTGTCCTGTTAGGCGCTAAGCGTGGAAACTTTGCGCAAGCTGGAAACTAAGCGTGCGTGGGGCACGCGGAAGTGACATTTAGCGCAAAGTTTCCAAGATCTTCCGTGACCAGCCGGGCAGTCCGCCGGATGCGCCTGGGCGCCGCGCCGCACAGGTGCTCATGCGCAACAGCAGCCACAAGCCGGTCGGGCAATGCCAGCCAGGCCACCTCGACAAGCAAGCCAGCTAGGCGGCGTACTCCGTCTCACCGATGAACGCCGCCCACAGCCCGGCGTAGACGCCGCCGCGTTCAACCAGTTCGTCGTGCGTGCCGATCTCGGCGACCTGGCCGTGGTCCATGACGATGATCCGGTCGGCGCGGGCGGCCGTGGTCAGCCGGTGGGCGACGATGATGGTGGTGCGGCGGGCGGACAGCGAGTCCGTGGCCGCGTTCACCGCCGCCTCGGATGCCAGGTCGAGCGCCGCCGTGGCCTCGTCGAGCAGCAGGATGT
>Ga0335072_10005895_pt1 | contig 17990 bp, 18 predicted proteins | sample Lox_Sample_21_FD_206725 | JGI IMG/M metagenome (GOLD analysis project Ga0335072, IMG submission 206725) | Soil microbial communities from Loxahatchee National Wildlife Refuge, Florida, United States - Lox_Sample_2.1 | ecosystem: Environmental > Terrestrial > Soil > Wetlands | place: USA... | reverse complement strand
GACCAGCACCCGGTCCGGGGTGATGTCCTCGATCCGCCACGAGCTGGCGCCCAGCACGAACACGTCGCCGACCCGCGACTCGTACACCATCTCCTCGTCCAGCTCGCCGACCCGCCGCGGCTGTCGATCGCCCGCCGAGGCCAGGAACACCCCGAACAACCCCCGGTCCGGGATCGTCCCGCCGCTGGTCACGGCCAGCCGCTGCGCGCCCGGCCGGGCCCGGATGATCCCGGCCACCCGGTCCCAGACGATGCGCGGCCGCAGCCCGGCGAAGTCCTCGCCCGGGTAGCGCCCGGCCAGCATGTCGAGCACCGCCTCCAGGACCGGCCGGGTCAGCCCGCCGAACGGCGCGGCCTTGCGCACCAACCGTTCCAGCTCGTCCACCGGCCAGTCGTCCACCGCGGTCATCGCCACCACCTGCTGGGCCAGCACGTCCAGCGGGTTGTGCGGGATCTTCAGCTCCTCGATCTGCCCGTCCCGCATCCGGTCGGCCACCACGGCCGACTGGACCAGGTCGCCCTGGTACTTGGGGAAGATGATGCCGCGGGACACGTCGCCCACGTTGTGCCCGGCCCGGCCCACCCGCTGCAGGCCGCTGGCCACCGAGGGCGGCGCCTCCACCTGCACCACCAGGTCCACCGCGCCCATGTCGATGCCCAGCTCCAGGCTCGAGGTGGCCACCACCGCGGGCAGCCGCCCGGCCTTGAGCGCCTCCTCGATCTCGGCCCGCTCCTGCCGCGACACCGACCCGTGATGCGCCCGGGCCACCTCGGCCGGAAAGCCCGCCACAGCGCCCGCCTGGCCCATGATCTCGGCCGGCATCCGCTCGTTCGCGTGGGCTTCGAACGCCGCCTCGGCCCGTTCCGCGGCCAGCTCGTTCAGCCGCCCGCACAGCCGCTCCGCCAGCCGCCGCGAGTTGGCGAACACGATCGTGGACTTGTGCTGCTCGATCAGGTCAAGCACCCGCTCCTCGACGTGCGGCCAGATCGACCGCGAGGGCGCGGGCCCGCCGCCGGAATCGTCCGCACCCCGGCTCGGCACGGTGTCCAGCTCGGTCATGTCCTCGACCGGCACCACCACGCTCAGCTCGATGCGCTTGGGGCTGGGCGGCTGCACCACCGTCACCGGCCGGGCGCCGCCCAGGAACGTGGCCACCTCAGTAACCGGCCGCACGGTCGCGGACAGCCCGACCCGCTGGGCGGGGCGCGCATCCGAGGAACCGCGCAGCGCGTCCAGTCGCTCCAGCGACAGCGCCAGGTGCGCGCCGCGCTTGTTCCCGGCGACCGCGTGCACCTCGTCCACGATGACCGTGTCCACCCCGCGCAGGGTCTCCCGGGCCTGCGACGTGAGCAGCAGGAACAGTGACTCCGGCGTGGTGATGAGGATGTCCGGCGGCTTGCTGACCAGCTTCCTGCGGTCCTCGGCCGCGGTGTCGCCGGTGCGCACCGCCACCTGGACGTCCGGCTCGGCCAGCCCCAGCCGGTGCGCGGCGTGCCGGATCCCGGTCAGCGGGGCCCGCAGGTTCCGCTCGATGTCCACCGCCAGCGCCTTGAGCGGCGAGACGTACAGCACCCGGGTGCGCCACTTGGAATCCTGCGGCGGCGGCGCGGCCGCGAGCTTGTCGATCGCCCACAAGAACGCGGCCAGCGTCTTACCCGACCCGGTCGGCGCGACGACCAGCGTGTCCTCACCCCGGCCGATGGCCCGCCAGGCTCCCGCCTGGGCCTGCGTCGGCGCGGCGAACGCCCCGTCGAACCAGGCCCGCGTCGCCGGCGAGAACCCGTCCAGCGCATCCGCGGTACTGCTCAGCGGAGAGTCTTCTGTCATGCTCCCATACTGCCCTGCCCCACCGACATTCTCGGCCGCGCCGCCGTACGGATCCGGGACCGTCCCAGGCCTTTTCATTTTCTGCCGAACGGGCCGTGGTTCGAGGAAAAGCCCGGCCGCGATCGTGCGCCGCGCGGTCATGAGCGGACGCGCGAGCGTCCGGCGCGGCGACCGCCGCCGGCCGTCCGGGTCTGCCTCTGCCGTCTGCGGTTCGGGGGTCGTGTCTCTATCCTGGGAACGTCTGGCGGCGGAGCAGGGGCCGGAGGCGGGCATGCGGGTGGTGGTGGCCGGGGCGGGCTTCGCCGGGCTGATGGCGGCCTGGCGGCTCAGCCAGCACGGCTGCGAGGTCGTGGTGCTGGAGGCACGCGACCGGGTGGGTGGCCGCGTCTGGTCGCAGGAGCTGGTCCCCGGTGACCCGCGGACCGTGATCGAGCGGGGGGCGGAGTTCGTGCTGGACGGCTACGACGTGCTGCGCGAGGTAGCGGCCGAGCTCGGCCTGGAACTCGCGGACACGGTGATGTCGTACTTCCAGCGGGAGCCGCGCGGCGGCGGGCCGGTCAGCGCGGCAGAGGTGGGCGAGTGTGCTGCCTGGGCGGCCGGGGCGGCGGCGGTCGCCGCCCCGGGTGCCTCCCTGACCCAGGTGGCCGCGGGCTGGGCCGGCCAGCCCGCGGCCCTGGCGGCCTACCTGGCCCGGATGGAGACCACGGCCGGGATGAGCGCTGACCAGCTGTCTGCCGCGGTGGCCCAGGACACGACCGCCGGATTCGGCTGGCGGCCAAGCTGGCGGGTAGCGGGCGGCAACCAGCAGGTGGCGGCCGGCCTGGCCCGGCGGCTCGGCCTGGCGGTGCGGTTGGCCAGCCCCGTCCGGACCGTGGCGCATGACCAGCACGGCGTGCACCTGAGCACCGCGGACGGAACCGTCACCGGGGACGCGGCGGTCATCGCGGTGCCGATGGCGGTGCTGCGCCGGCTGCCGATCCTGCCGCCGGTTCCCGGCCGTCAGCGGGCCGCCTGGCAGCGTAGCGGGCTCGCGCACAACGCCAAGTTGCATATGCCGCTGAACCGGGCCGCCCCGGCCTCTGCGGTGCAGAGCGTGCCGGGCCGGTTCTGGACCTGGACCGCGGCCGACCTGACCGGGCAGATCCAGCCGGTCCTGCACGCGTTCGCCGGGACCGAGCAGGCCCTGTCCGCGCTGGCCGTCGCCGACGGGCCGGCCACCTGGGCGGCACGGGCCGCGGCGCTGCGCCCAGAACTGGACACCGATCCCGGCCGAGCGGTCCTGACGACCTGGAACGATGACCCATGGGCGGGTGAGTCGTACTCGGCAGACACGGTGACGGCAGCGCCGGGCGATCCGGAGATCCTGGCCGCCCCGGCCGGCCGGCTCCATTTCGCCGGCGAGCACACCGCGGGTCCCTGGGCCGGCCTGATGGAAGGCGCCCTGCGATCCGGACAGCACGCTGCCCGCGAAGTACTCGCCGGGCCTGTATAGGGCCTGTGCTGCCCGGTCCCGATCTGGAGGCGACCATGAACTTGCTGGCGGGGAAGTGCGTGCTGGTCACCGGCGGCACCACGGGCCTGGGCCTGGCCATAGCGGAACGGTTCCGGCGTGAGGGTGCCCGGGTGGTAATCACCGGCCGGGACCGTGACCTCGGTGAACGCGCTGAACGGGCGCTCGGTCCTGGCGCGCGGTTCGTGGTCGCGGATGCCGCCGACCCCGATGCCGTCGCGTCGTCAGTGCGCATCGCCGCAGACCATCTCGGCGGCCTGGATGTGCTGGTGAATAACGCGGGCGTGGGGGTGACCGCCCGGCTGATCGACACGCCGCTGGCCGACTACGACCGGGTGATGAACATCAATGTGCGGGGTTACCTGCTGTATGCGCAATGCGCCTACCCATATCTGGCTTCGCGTCGCGGCTGCATGATCCACATTGCCTCCGATGCGGGAGTCTGGGGCGAGCAGGCTACCGGCCTGTACTCGGTGACCAAGGCCGCCGTGATCATGCTGGGCAAGATGATCGCGCTGGATGGCGGCCCGGACGGCGTTCGCTCGAATGTGCTGTGCCCGGGTGACATCTGGCCCGGCATGCGGCACATGGCTTCACCGGGGGAGCAGGACAGGGACGAAAGCCCCGCTGACTGGCCGCTGCCGCCAGCCGGCCGGATCGGCCAGGCCAGCGACGTGGCCGCTGCTGCGGTGTTTTATGCCAGCGGCGACGCTGAGTTCGTCACCGGGACCACGTTGCTGGTCGACGGCGGAATGACAGCCGGCTACCTGCAGCGCGAACGAGAGCCGCAGCGATCCTCTCTTCCCGGCCCGGGCAAATAATGGCCGGCGTGCAGGAGGTCATGGTCGTGGTCGCCCATCACGATTGCGCGACCCTGCGCGTCGGCGACGTGTTCCTGAAGATCGACGCTGATCAGGCGCGCACCGACGTCGAGGTCGAGGCGATGGCGATGGCGCCGGTCCCGACTCTGCCTTGACGCTCGGACACGAGGAACACCTCGGCGACGTCGTCGCCGGCTACGGCACCGACGTCGACCTCGAGGTGATCCGCGCGTGGTGGTCGTTGCGAAGCCTGCGGGCGGTCCGCTGGCTGGTCGAGCACGGCTTCGACCCGTCCTCGCCAGGCTGCGAGGTCGACGTGCTGAGATCCCGGCAGTGAGGCTGCTCGGCTGGCTTATCGCCAGCCGAGCGCGGGCGCCACGTGGGTGAGGATGGTGTCGATGACGTGAGCGTTGTAGTCGACGCCGAGCTGGTTGGGCACGGTGAGCAGCAGCGTGTCGGCGGCTGCGATCGCTTCGTCCTCCTTGAGCTGGCCGATCAGGTCATCCGGCTCGGCGGCGTAGGTACGGCCGAAGATCGCCTGGGTCGTCGCGTCGATGAACCCGATCTCGTCGGTGTCCTGGTTCCGGCGGCCGAAGTAGGCCCGGTCCCGGTCATCGACGAGGGCGAAGATGCTCCGGCTGACCGACACCCGCGGCTCCCGCTCGTGGCCGGCCTTCTGCCATGCGTCGCGGAAGGCCTGGATCTGCTCAGCCTGCTGCCGGTGAAAGGGCTTGTCCGACTCGTTCGTGATCAGCGTGGAACTCTGCAGGTTCATGCCCAGCTCGGCCGCCCACACCGCGGTCCGCTGTGACGCCGCGCCCCACCAGATACGCTCCCGCAGGCCTTCGGAGTACGGCTCCACGCGCAGCAGGCCGGGCGGGTTCGGGAACATCGGACGCGGATTGGGCTGCGCGAAGCCCTCGCCGCCCAGCACCTCGAGTAGCACCTGGGCGTGCCCGCGGGCCATGTCCGCGTCCGTCTGGCCCTCTTGCGGCTGATAGCCGAAATACCGCCAGCCGTCGATCACCTGCTCCGGCGAGCCGCGGCTGATCCCCAGCTGGAGGCGGCCGCCGGAGATGAGGTCGGCCGCGCCGGCGTCCTCCGCCATGTACAGCGGGTTCTCATAGCGCATGTCGATGACCGCCGTGCCGATCTCGATCCGGCTGGTGCGCGCGCCGACCGCCGCCAGCAGCGGGAAGGGAGATCCCAGCTGCCGCGCGAAGTGGTGCACGCGGAAGTACGCGCCATCGGCGCCCAGCTCTTCGGCGGCCACAGCCAGCTCGATCGACTGCAGCAACGCCTCCGACGCCGACCGCGTCCGCGAGCCGGGTGACGACGACCAGTGCCCGAACGACAAGAACCCAATCTTCTTCACCCGCCCGTCAACGCGAACCGCCCGGGCAGCATTCCTCGCCGGCCAAGCTGGCACAACCTGGACCGGCGGCCGGGCCGCCTCCTCGCCGTTCCATGATCTCCGGCACCTGACCGCACCCGCATCCCCTCAGGCCAGGCCTCGCACGACGTCCGGTATTGCATGCCGATGAGCGGACGTATCGGCAACCGATCGATGTCCTAAAGATCTGCGGGCCGGGATTTACGAAGCTCGGGCTCAACATCGAGCCAGACGCCATCCGCGACGCATGCTCAGCCGAGCTCATGCAGCTCTACCAGCAAGGCGCCGCTGGCCTCTGCGACAGGTGCCAGGCCTGTCCCATGGTGGCCGTCTGCGGCTCATGACACACATCCGTAACCGGGTCCTGGCGACCATCCCCGACGCGATCCAGCAGAAGCTCATGATGCGCCGGCTTTCCTATGAGAACGCGTTGAGCCGCCTGATACCCGAGTCGGGCCGCGTTTTGGCTCCGAGTGCTTTCGCAAGCCGCGGGCCTGGGTTTTCGTGGTTCGTGACGGCTGAAGTTGCGCGCTGAATCGGTGGCCGTAGGCTGGCCCGGTGGCGCGGCGCGACTGGGCGGGATGGCACCAGGACTACGACGACCCAGGTTCCCTGCTCTCGCGGCGGCTGGAACTCGTGCAGGGGCACCTGCGCGCTGAGCTCGATCATGCCCCCGCCGGGAGATCCGGCTGATCAGCTTGTGCGCCGGGCAGGGCCGGGACGTGATCGGCGTCCTGGCCGGGCATCCGCGCCGGGCCGGCGTGCGCGCCCGGCTGGTCGAGCTGGACGAGCGCAACTTTCTGACCTTGCACGCCCGCCCGTGCACCGGATCGCTCCGCTGCGGGGTTTACAGGCCCTACCGGGGGGCTTGCGGGTCCAACATTGGCACCATAGTGCGGCGCGGGCTGGCTGTCGGCCGGCTGGGGCGGGCAGCGGCGTCGGGCAGTTGCCGGCCGGCGCTGGCACGGTCATAGTGGAAGTCCGCGGGACTGCCGGGGCCTGGGAGCCTTGGGGGGAGGGCCGGGATCATGACCATGGCGCGGGCTGAGGACTGGCGGGGTCGTGGTGGCTATTTCTCCTGGCGGCCGGCGGCGCAGGACGCCGTGCCGGTGGAGATTTTCCACGTGGAACTCGGCGACCCTGGCGCCGCGGTGCTGCTGCTCATCCACGGCTGGCCCACCAGCAGCATCGACTGGTCTGGCGTGGCCGGGCCGCTGAGCGGCCGGTTCCGGGTCTGCGCGCTGGACTTCCCGGGCTACGGGTTCTCCGGCAAGCCGCCCGGGTGGGGTTACAGCCTGCGCCGCGATGCGGAGCTCATCGAGTTCTACCTCGCCGAGGTGATCGGCGCGAAGTCTGCCGTGATCGTGGCGCACGATCGCGGTGACAGCGTGGCGCTGGCGTACGCGGCCCGCTGCGCTGACGGCCGGCCGGCGACACGGCTGGAGCACCTGGTCCTGTCCAACGGCAACATCTTCTTGCCGCTGTCGAACCTGACCCAGGCCCAGCGGCTGATCCTCGGCGCGGGCTCCGGGCCTCAGATCGCGGCCGCCCTGACTCCGGCGGCCCTGGCCGCAGGCCTGGGCGCCGCCACGTTCACCCCGCCGCGCCGGCCCGCTGATCCCGAGGTCGAGGCCCTGACGGCCACCTTCGCCCACGGCAACGGCATGACGGTCCTGCACGAGACGATCCAGTACCTGGCCGAACGGGCCACCGGCGAGCAAGACTGGCTGACGGCGCTGGCCGGCGCCCCGTTTTCCGTGACCGTGGTCTGGGGCCTGAACGACACGGTCTCACCGCCGCGGGTGGCGAGCTACGTGTGGAACCAGTACCTGATGCTCAAGCCCGGCGGCAACCGCCTGTACTTCATCCCGGACGCTAATCACTACCTGCAGGCCGACCGGCCAGAGGCATTCGTCCAGGTGCTCCTGCACGCGCTCGGACCCGCCGGCGGCCACGGACCCGGCGCCCTCGGACCCGGACCCGGCGCTCCCCTGCTGGTCGACACCTCCCGCGAACGGCTGCCAGCCGCCGCAGACCTGCTCCGCGCCGAAGATCCCGCCCGCACGAACTGAAGACACACACCCCCGGCCCACGCGACCCGAAGGCAGTCCCTGGGAAGGTCCCCGTCGCCCGGCCGCAGCGCTCGAACCCACGCCGAACAGCGCGCCCCTCGAATGCATATTTATTCGTCGGTCGGCATATAGAAATCAGGCTTTCCTGGCGTCTCGGTCGGGCGGACCATGATCGTGGACAGTTCGAGCCAGATAATGACCAAAACTGTCCACGATCATGAAAGCACCGATATACAGGCTTGCATATTTATCCAGCGTGCCGCCGCGGCGAGAAAAGGCACATTCAAGGTCGCGCCGCGTGCTGCCAGATGTCGATAACACCCCGGACAAGTCGCAATCACGCCCGTCCCGTCGCTACGGCCTTGAAGCCAGCGGAATGAATCCCAGCACTGCCGAGAAGAACGTCTCCGCCTCCGCGGCCCGTTCCAGGGCTGCCCGCCCCGCGGCTGCCTCGCTCGCGCTGACCTGGCCCGCTTGCACGGCCGGTCAATCGTTCTCCGGTTGAGCCGCTGGTAGACGGCGAACCCGGCCGCGTCTGCGGGCCCGGGCGGCGGGCGTGCGGGTGAGTGCCCGGGCGGATAGCACTGTGAGCCAGCCGAAGCCGGTCACGATGCTGGCCCGCTGGAACAATCCGGCCCGATTGACCAGCCGGGGTGATTGGTTAAAGCCCGCACCAGCAAGCGCGGCGGTTGCCAGCATGGTGGTCGCGGTGGCCGCGCTGTACAGGCCGAATCTGTGTTGGCCGGCCCGGAAGGACTGCCAGCTGCAGGTGAGCGCGGCGGCCGGCAGGCCGGCGAACACCGGGACCGCCGCCAGCGTGTGCGCCATGCCGGTGCGGCTGGGCCGGGCAAGCGCATCCGGCGTTCCTGGCGGGTAGCCGCTGACCGGGTCCGTGGTGAAGACGGCGGCGCCGATGAGGCCGGCGCCCGCTGCGCCGATCAGGGCCTGCCCCGCCCGCGCGCTGCACGCGCGGTCACCGGCCTGCCGCAAACCCGCGGCCCCGGCGAGAAAGAGTGTCCCGGTCACGGAGAAGTTCGCGGCCTGAATCCAGCCTCGCGGCCCGAGCGCCAGCGAACTGACCGGATGGCGCGAAGGCCGGTACCCCTCCCGGATGGCACCCTCGAGGAGGAATACGGTGACGAATACCGGACCTGCGGCCAGACCGCAGGACAGCAGCCTGCGGGTCCATCGCGCCGATGCGCCGGGCGCGTTGGCGGCCTCCATGCGCCCATGCTAGTGCTCATCAGGCAACTGAGGTCTCGGCCGTCACACACGATGGCGTGGGCGGCCACCCGGCCGGTGAGTTAGCGTGTCGGCATGGTCTCCGGCGCAGCCCGCTACGACGGGCATTCCGAGTGGTACGACCAGCACTTCGGGTCCGGTCATCGGCCCGCGGAAGAGCTGGCCTTCCTTCGCCAGGCGCTGGGCGCCGGTCGCGGCCAGGTGTGCGTCGAACTAGCCTGCGGTACCGGCCTGTGGGCTGAGCCCATCGCGGCGGCCGGTTACCGCGCCGCCGGCTTTGACATCTCGGCTGACCAGCTCCGCTTCGCCCGCCGCCGGCACCGCGCGGTGGCCCGAGCGGACATCTGCCTGCTGCCGGTGCGCGACGAGTCCGTGCCCGTGGTGGTCGGCATGTTCTTCCACACCGACCTGGAGGACTTCGCCGCCGTGGTCCGGCAGGTGGCGCGGTGCCTGCGTCCGGGCGGACGCTTCATCTACGCCGGACTGCACCCGTGCTTCATCGGCCCGTTCGTCAACCGGATGAGCGAGTCCGACGACAACCAGCTGCAGTTCCTGCCTGGCTACGGCAGCGTCGGCTGGGCCAACCGCGCCTCGGGCGATGGCACCGGCCTGGGCGGCCGCGTCGGCTTCCACCACAAGAGCTTGGCCAGCTTCCTCGGCGCCATCGTGAGCTCCGGGCTGCGGATCTGCGACGTGCGGGAGTTCGCCAGCACCGGCGTCGTGCTGCCCCGGAACATCGGCCTGGTCGCCGAGAAACGAGAAGCCAGAAGCGAGACCCGAGACCAAGACCCGAGAAGCAAGCCTGACCGGCCATTGAGCTGATACGCGCCTGGCCGCGCTGCTACCGTGCTCCTGCCGGATGAGCGGGAAAGCTCCGTGGCCGGGATGATCTTCTTCACAGACAACTACCGGGACCGCAGCACCAACGACGGATACCAGTTCGAGTTCTACTGCCGCCGCTGCGGTAACGGTTACACCTCATCGTTCCAGCACTCGGCCACCGGGTTCGCCGGCCGCATGCTCCGGCTCGGCGGGGACCTGGTCGGCGGCAGCATCGGCGAGAAGGCGTCCCAGCTCGGCTGGGACGCCGAGTGGATGCGCGACGGGCCGGCGGCTCGACCAGAGACACGGCGCTATCCAAGGCCGTCGACGAGATGCAGCCGTACTTCCACCAGTGTCACCGCTGGACCCGGGACATCAACTACCGCGACCAGGCCACCGGCCTGTGCCCGTCCTGCGGCCAGGAGAGCGGCGGCGGGAAATTCTGCCAGGTTGCGGTCACCCGCTGGCCGCCGCGCAGTCGGCCCAGCAGTTCTGTGGCGACTGCGGCACCCGCTGACCGGCGCCCGATTCTGCGCCGAGTGCGGCACCCCCGCCGGGTAACCCCGCCTTGACCGCCACCCAATACCGGATCACCGACCCGGCCGGCCGGGAACGCGAGGAGGGCCAGGCCGACGTCGAGGTGGCCGGCGGAGCGCTGGTGCTGGCGCCGTCGGCGGGCAGCGTGCTGCGCGTGCCGTTCGGCCAGATCTCCTCGGTCACCGAGCCCGAGCCGTTCACGGTCCGGGTCACGCTGGCCGACCCGAACGCGGTCGAGCTCAGCCGGCTCGGGGTGATGCGGACCCAGCTGCGCGACGGCCGTGGCGACTACGCGGCGTCGGCCGCCGGTGCGGTGGGCGACGCGGAGGTCTTCTCCGGCCTGGGTGACGGCCAGCCGGCCGAGATCCGGGTCTACGACGACGCGCTGCTGATCATCGGGCCCGAGGGCGGCGAGCGGATCAGCTTCTCCTTCGTGGGCGCGCTCCAGGCGCGCGATTACGCGATCACCGTCGAGGTGACCGGGCGGGCCCCGGCGACCGTGTCCCGGCTCGGCCGCCGCACCGAGGAACTAGCCGCCCTGCGTACCGAACGCCTCCAGCAGGCGCGCACCCGCACGGCGGCCTTCCTCGGCCGTGCTGCCCTCGCCGCCCGGACCGACCGGCCCTCGGTTTCAAGCAGCTGACCTCCGTGCGCAGGCCCGCCGTCGGCGTGACGCCCTGGCGGGATCACGCCGCCGCTCCGCACATCGGCGGGCACGACAGCCCCGGCGGTTCGTTCCGGCCCGGGCTGACCGGCTTGCTGGCCGCCAGCGTCCTGTCCGACGGCCCGCCGATCGGCCCCGGCGACTACTGGGCCTTCCGCGCGCTCGGCGCCGGGATGAACGCCCGTGAGCAGCAGCCGATGGCGTCCCGACCCGACCTCACCCGCGGGCGCCTGACCCCTGCGACCGAGGACATGTCCGCCCTGACCGCGAGCGGCGCGGACCCCACCGTGCTCGCCTTCGCCCTCGGCGCTCGCCCCGGCCGGGTGGTCTACGAGGTCCTCAACCAGCCCGAGCCGATGACCCTACGTCTACGGTCCCTGGCTCACCCTGCCGCAACCGGGCGGTAATTACGGCGCGACCAGCGCGTCGGTGAGCGGGTCGATGGCGGCCAGCTTGGCCGTCAGGTCGGCGTTCAGGTCGTAGCGCGCCGAGAGCGCGGCCGGGCCGTAGTAAGTGACCTTCGTCTGTCCGGCGTCATCCCAGATCAGCACCTTGAGCGGCAGGTCCAGGGCAGCCAGCGGCGCCGCCACCATCACCGGCGTGCCCGCGGCCGGGTTGCCGAACAGCACCAGCACGGTCTCGCGCAGGTCCATGCCGACCCGGCTCGCCTCGGCGCTCTGGTCGATCACGGCGAAGACCTTCAGGCCCTTCGCGTCCAGGATGCCGGTCAGGCGGGAGACGGTCTCCTTGACCGGCCTCGGGCTGACCTTGGTGGTGATCTGAGTCTCGATCGAGTCGGCCATGGCCGTTCTCCTCATCTCTGCGCATCGCGTAGCAAACTGTCCGCTCTATAGTCTCGGGCCTGGGCCCGCGGGTGGCATCTGTCATCTGACCACGCCGTGCCGCGGCTGCGCGGCACCTGCCCCGGCGGGTCGTTCGTGCTGACCCAGGGCTAACCGCCCGGACCGTTCCGGCATGATGCTGAGATGGCCACCTTCGCTGCCGGACTCCGGACGCCGCTGGCCCTGGCGGTCCTCGCTGCGGCCCTGCTAGCAGGCTGCGGCGGGGCCTCATCCCCGGCGGCGGCCCAGGCCAGCACGGCCCAGGCCAGCACGGCCCAGGCCAGCACGGCCCAGGCCAGCACGGCCCAGGCCAGCCTGCGGCCGTCCTCGAACCCGCCCCGCGTCAGCCTCGCCCCGGCCCCGGCCCCGTCCTCGCCCCGGCCCAGCGGCCCCCCGACCGCCCTGCCGGTGGCGCCGGGCGCGGGCACCCGGCCACAGACCCGTGCCTTGCCCAGCACGGACTCGGCCGCGTTCCGCGCCGCGATGCAGGACCTGTGGCTGGCCGTGACCACCGGCAACCCACGTCTCGCGCTGCCCGCCTTCTTCCCCCTGGCCGCCTACCAGCAGGTCAAGGCCATCGCCGATCCCGCCACCGACTGGGACGACCGGCTGTGGTACGACTTCACCCTCGACGTCGGCGCGGCCCACCGCGTCGTGGATCCGGACGCGCGGCTGGTCCGGGTGATCGTGCCGGTGTCCGACGCGGCCTGGGTCGACCCCGGCGCCTGCTACAACTCGATCGGCTACTGGCACGTCCCCGGGGCCCGGGTGATCTACCAGCAGGGCGGCCAGGAACGCTCGTTCGGCATCGCCTCCCTGATCTCCTGGCGCGGCGTGTGGTACGTGGTCCACTTCGGCGCCGTGCTGCGCAGCGCGCCGACCGGGATCGTCGACCAGCCCGCCTTGGGCCCGGGCGTCCCCGGCCCTCCAGGCGGCTGCTGACCGGCTGGCCTCCGGGCCACGCCGCCGCGCAGCATCGCGCAGTCGGCGTGCGCATAAGGCGGTAAACTGCGCACAACTGAGCAGGGAGTTGGCCACGTGTCCAGGTACCAGCGGTGGAACGCGCTGCTCGACCTGCTGCCCGGCGACGGGCAGCTCACCGTGGCCGAGGCCGCGCAGGCCCTCGGCGTGTCGCAGGCCACCATCCGCCGCGACATGGACCAGCTGGCCCGGCAGCAGCTGATGACGCGGACCCGCGGCGGCGTCGTCGCCGGGCACGTCTCCTATGACCTGCCGCTGCGGTACAAGACCGCCCGGTACGCCCCGCAGAAGGAGCGCATCGGCCGCGCCGCCGCCGCCCTGGTCACGGCGGGCGCCACGGTGGCCCTGAACGGCGGCACCACCACCAGCGAGGTCGCGCGTGCCCTGGCCACCCGGCCGGATCTGCAGGACGGCGCCGGCCACCCGGTCATCACCGTGGTGACGAACGCGATGAACATCGCCAACGAGCTCGCGGTGCGCCCGCACCTCAAGATCGTGGTGACCGGTGGCGTCACCCGCAGCCAGTCCTACGAGCTGATCGGGCCGTACGCCACGCTGGTGCTCGAGCAGCTGACCCTGGACTGGGCCATCCTGGGCGTGGACGCGCTGGACCCGGTCGCGGGCGCGACCGCCCATCACGAGGGCGAGGCCAGCATCAACCACCTGATGGCCACCCGCGCGGCCCAGGTGATGATCGTCGCCGACGGGTCCAAGCTGGGTCAGCGCGCGTTCGCCCGGGTGTGCGCGCCCGACGAGATCGACGTCGTCGTCACCGACCAGGACGCCCCGCCAGCCGCGCTGGCCGCCCTCACCGAACGCGGCATCCGCGTCGTCGCCGCCTGACCCCGGCATCCCGGCGTGCCGCGGGCGGCGGGCGCGGCCGCGGCCAGTTGCGTGGTTTGTGTTGATACACCGGCGGCCTCGCCGCGGCCCGGTGTGCTCCCAGCCCCGCGCCCGCACCTGGTTTCCATGACCGCGAAGACTCTGCTACTCCCTGGAGTAGCAAATCCTTCACGATCACGGGAATCCCGCTCGGCGGGAACACGACACGGCAGGACCCGGGGCATCACCCCGGACACGCCGCGAACGCGCCTTGCTTTGGAACGCTCACGGGATGCACCGGAATCACCGCCAAGCCCGGATCAACCGCGCAAGTGGTGCGAGAGTTACGTGAGGGAGTGATGAGTACTCGCACCAGACGGGCACCCCGGCGAACGCGGCGAGACATCCGCCCGCCGGGGCACGCACCAGCCTGAGCCCGCACGACGGGCCCAGGGCACCCGCACCCCGGCCGGCGAGCGCTTGCGTTTGGGGCTTGTGGCACACAGGCTCCGATAGACGGGGGTTGTGGCACACAAGCCCCATATGGGACGCCGGAGCTGGTGGCCAATGGTGTCAGCGGGGTACACGAGGCGCCCAACGGCCAGCTGACCGGACCCATCGCCTCCGGAATCTGCGTCAGAACCCATGGCCAGGAGCACGGACCCATCCGCCCGCCGCCGGTCCTCCAGAGCCCGAAGCTCGCTCCTTCATCGCTCAGTCCATATGATCTATAATGCTTGGTAAAGCCAAAAAACTTGCACAAAATTGCAGAGCCAATGATCATAAGGAGCTCCCGGTGAGCCACTTGATGGACGAGATCGCCAGCCAGCCCGAATGCTGGGCCAAGGCGATCGATCTGGCGGCCTCGGCCGGGCCCGCGCTGCCCGCGCCCGGCGAGCGGGTCGCCGTGATCGGCTGCGGCTCCTCACTGAACGTCGCCCGCGGCTACGCCACCCTGCGCGAGGCGGCGGGCCAGGGCGAGACGGACGCCTTCCCGGCCTCAGAGATGCCGGCCGGCCGGCGCTACGACCACATGGTGTTCGTGTCGCGCACGGGCACCACGACCGAGGTGCTCGACGCGCTGCGGCACGTTCCCGAGGGCGTCCGGACCACGGCCATCGCCGCCGACCCGGGATCGCCGCTGGTGCGGGAGGCCGGCGCCGTGGTGCTGCTCGACTTCGCCGGCGAATGCTCCGTGGTCTCCAGCCGCTTCATCACCAGCGCCTTGGTCCTGCTCCGGGCTCACCTGGGCGCCGACCTGCACGCACTGCCCGGCGCCGCCGCCGGTGAGCTGGGCCGGCCGCTGCCGCCGGGACTGGCTGACCGCACCGAGTTCACCTTCCTCGGCCGCGGCTGGGCGGCCGCGGTGGCGGACGAGGCGGCGCTGAAGCTGCGCGAGGCCTCGCGCACCTGGGCCGAGTCGTACCCGGCGCTGGAGTACCGGCACGGCCCGGTCAGCGTCAGCGATTCCGGCACCGCGGTCTGGGCCCTCGGCGAGGTGCCGCCCAGCCTGCTGGCCGACGCCCGGCGCACCGGAGCCACGGTCATCGTCTCGGCCGCGGACCCGCTGCTGGGCCTGACCGGCGCGCAGCGGCTCGCCGTGGAACTGGCCGAGCGCAAGGGCGTCGATCCGGACCAGCCCCGCGCGCTGTCGCGTTCTGTCATCCTGACTTGATGCTCCTGCTGGCAGGCGGCCGGGTCGTAACGCCAGGCGGCGTGCTCAGCCCCGGCTGGATCCTGGTGGCCGGAAAGCTGATCGACGCGGTGGGGTCCGGCCATCCCCGCGAGCAGCCCGCTGTCGACCTGCGCGGGCAGTGGGTGTTCCCCGGGTTCATCGACATGCACGTACATGGCGGCGGCGGTGCGTCGTTCACCGAGGGTACCAGCGACGAGGCCAGGCTGGCCGCGGCGTTCCACCGCGGCCGGGGCAGCACGAGCATGCTGGCCAGCCTGGTCACCGCGGCGGTGGCCGAACTGGAGGCCCGGGCCGCCATGCTGGCCGACCTGGCCGACGAGGGCCTTATCGCCGGCCTGCACCTGGAGGGCCCGTTCCTGTCCCCGGCCCGGCGCGGCGCCCAGGATCCGCGGCACATGCTCGCCCCCGACGTGGCCACCTTCGAGCGCCTGCGCGCGGCGGCCCGGGGCCACCTGCGGGTCATCACCCTCGCCCCCGAACTGCCCGGGGCCATCCAGGTGATCGAGGCGGCCACGCGCGCCGGGGTGACCGTTGCCGTCGGGCATACCGACGCCACCGCCGACGTCACCCTGGCCGCCGTCGCGGCCGGCGCGACGCACGCCACCCACCTGTTCAACGGCATGCGGCCACCGCATCACCGCGAGCCGGGCGCCGTCGGCGCCCTGCTGGACCGGGCCGAGGTCACCTGCGAGGTGATCGCCGACGGCGTGCACCTGCACGACATCGTGGTCCGCCTCGCCGCCCGCGCCGCTGGCCCCGGCCGGCTGGTCCTGGTCAGCGACGCCATGGCCGCCGCCGGGATGCCGGACGGCAGCTACCAGCTCGGCTCGATGCAGGTGACCGTGGCCGGGGGAGTGGCCCGGCTGACGGGAGACCCAGGTCAAGCTGGCGCGATCGCCGGCTCCACCGCCACCCTGGCCGACGTGGCCCGGCACGCGATCGCCGCCGGCCTGCCCGTCCCCGACGTAGCCGCCGCCGCGAGCACCACCCCGGCCCGCGTGCTCGGCCTGGCCGGCCACACCGGCGCCCTGCGCCCGGGCCTGGCCGCCGACCTGGTCGTCTGCGACGACGGCTTCCGTCCGCGCGCCGTGATGCGCCAAGGCCAGTGGCTAGCCGGGTCCGGCGACAGGACAGCTCCGGCACTGGGCCCGTGACCGTTGACCGCTCAGCGGCCACATGACGGCAGGATCGTAGGCTATGACCACCTCCAGCACATGAGCACCAGGGAAGAACAGTCATGAGGACCGTGTCGTCCACGATCGATATCGACGCCCCGCCGTCACAGGTCTGGGCCGTGCTCACCGACCTGGCCGCCTACCCCGAGTGGAATCCGCTGTTTCCCCGGGCCAGCGGTCAGATCGCTGCCGGTCAGCGGCTGACCCTGGCCACCCGTCCCACGGTGGGACGCGCGATGACGATCCGCCCCAAGCTGGTGGTCGTCCAGCCCGGCGCCGAACTCCGCTGGGTGGCCAGCGTGCCCGGCATCATCGGCGGGGAGCACTCGTTCGTCCTGACCGAGGCCGGCAGCGGCACCCGGCTGGTGCAGAGCGAGACCTTCCGCGGCCTGCTCGTCCCCTTGGCGGGCAAGACCATCACCGCCATGGAAGCCGACTACGCCGCCGTCAACCGCGCGCTCAAGCAGCGCGTGGAGGAGCAAGGCTGAAACCGGGGCCGCGGTCAGCTGGTATTGCGGACCGAGCCGCTGAGCGGCCCGGAGCTCGAGCTGACCTCGCAGACCACGGTGCGGACGCCCGCCTTCCAGGCGTCCTGGTCGGGGTAGACGAACTGCTGGATGAGGCCCGCGTTCAGCAGCGCCGGGTTCAGGTAGCCCGCGATCCGGCTGGCGCAGCCGCTGCTCGCCTGCTGCTGGATGGCCGTGTTGCCGGGCCAGTCCGATCCGGTGAGGCTGAACGTGGCGAACACTTCAGCCTGGTGCGGCGTGGCACAGGACAGCCGCGTGACCGAGAGCCCGTTCTGGGAAGAATTGATGCACTCACCTGCCCGCAGCCCGAAGACGGCGGCCGGCCGGTACGTGACAATGGTCTTCGGCCGGAAGCCGTGGGTGGTCACGTACAGCGCGCCGGCGGCCGCGGCCACCGCGAGGACCACGACGATGACGCCCGCGGTGACCAGCCAGCTCACGCCGCGGGCCGGTCGGGTGGGTTCGCCGGCGGGAGGCTCGTGTTCCGCATCGGCGACGGCGGCCACGCTCTCGCCGGGGGCCGGCCCGGACGGCTCAGGAACCACTGGCTGCGGCGCCATGGGCTCGGTCGCGGCCGGCTCGGGAACGGCCGGCTCGGGAACGGCCGGCTCGGTCGCGGCCGGCTCGGTCGCGGCCGGCTCGGGGGCGGGCGGCTCGGGAACGGCCGGTTCCGGCGTCGACCCGCTGCTCACCCCCGCAGGCGCGGCCATCCGCCCTCCATCACGTGCAGTGCCCGCCGCGCCCGGTCCCCACGGTCGGCCTCTGGTCGGGCGGCGCACGTTAACGCTCGGACGTGCGCCTCTGCCTCCTGTAGTTCCCACTAGATGAAAAACGACACATCGCCCAATAGAATCCACCCCGCGCCGCGCGGGCCGGTCTGTGGAAGTGCCCGTCTGGCCGGCGTATTCTGGTCGATGGCAGCCACGTCTGCCCGATCCGAGCTACGCCAGCCCGGCGCTGGTGGTAGTGCCTGAGGACAAGAGCGGCCCAGCCCTCGCGTGGAGTCTTTCCTTCCATCGTGATGTCCTCTTTGCGGTGGCCAGGCGCCGGGACGCGGCC
>Ga0335072_10005894_pt1 | contig 17994 bp, 20 predicted proteins | sample Lox_Sample_21_FD_206725 | JGI IMG/M metagenome (GOLD analysis project Ga0335072, IMG submission 206725) | Soil microbial communities from Loxahatchee National Wildlife Refuge, Florida, United States - Lox_Sample_2.1 | ecosystem: Environmental > Terrestrial > Soil > Wetlands | place: USA... | reverse complement strand
TCACGGAAGGGATTGCGGATTTTGTGAGGTTGAGAGCGAATTTGGCTCCGAGTCATTGGAATAAATCTCCCAAGGGAAAGAAATGGGATGCTGGATATGATACTACGGCGTATTTCCTTGACTATGTCGATCGAGAAGTGTATCCTGGATTCGTGGCTTGTGTGAATGAGTGGATTGGACAGGAGTGTTTGAGAGATGGAAAGTATGATGAGAAGAGGATGTTTGCTGAAGTCATGCCTGGCTGGGGATGGGATGTTCTTTGGGAGCAATGGTGTCAAAATTGTCAATAGTTCTCGTCTAGAACGGATTGGGTCTCGGCTGAATATAGCTATTAATGGAGATGCAGCATACAATCGGAATTCAAATTATACGGGTTAATAGCATTAATATGTATCTAGCATTCGTACAAAGAACAACAGGAAGCATATAATGGCGGGCTAGGTTTAATAAGCTTTCTTCGGGTGCATATTTCAAAATAAGAGCAACGTAAAGATATCCTTAGCTTTCATTTAGACGAGCATCTTGTGGAGAGATACTAACATCAACAGAATCTCCTCAAACTAATATGTTACATCAAGCGACAACTGCTGTTCTGCAGAAACTTTACAAAATACAAATCAAAGCTAGTCGGTCTTGGGATGTCCTCCAGGAGGAAATCTACATCCCGTGCCGTACTTGCGACAAACGCCGTTCTCATTCCAACGACATATCTACAAAGTCAGGGTTGAAGTCAAAGTCGAGAATAATGAAACATACGTGACCATAAATGCACTTTTCTCCATTTTTGCAAGTCTCCCATTCGGGACAAGGAGATGATTTAACAATCCACGCCATTGCAGAAAGTTGTTTATCGGTAAATTCATATTCATGCGAATATTGGCATGTTGGAAAAAGACACTGAGAAAGATAATATTTGTTGCAAGGTTTTTCAGGAAGATTGCGAATGAAACTCAACATTCCTACCATCAGATATATTTCACCAAACAAGCAGGGAGCGGATACGTCTGTCAGGTTCTTCCTTTGGACAAGGGACGATTGCTAAGAGACCGTTGTCTTGCCATTTAGATTGGATATCCTTTTTGCGATTTTCAATGCGGAGTTTGCGTTCCGCTGTTGTGCATGCTAGTTCTGAAAATGCAGAATCCGAACTCGTCAGATCGTCATTCGGAGAGAGTTTGCTGGAAGGTTTCTTCTTTGAAAGCGACCCCTGGAGTGCCGGATCATCCTCTGCGATTGTAGAGATACTGCTGGCGCTGGTGTTGGATACTTTTCTGACCCCACTAATTGTATTAAGAGGGCTTTGACTGCTCGCCTCAGATGCATTCTTTTGAACAATATACACGTAAGAGTGTTTTGGTTGAATAGTCGTAGCTTTGTCCGCAAAAATCTCATCAAGATGGATTTGACAAAAGGGAATATTAAGGTTCATCTCACGCAAGTCCTGCGGATTACTGGATTCTCCAGTTGCGGAAAGGAAATAGACCTGCTGACATCCATGTTTTGAGATCCACTCAAAGCAATCGCCATACTCGATTGGATTCTCCACTCCCAAGATAAGGAAGTTCCAACTGCTGGATTTGACCACAAATTCGAGATGTTCTAATGAAATTAGCTTTGATTAGAGATCCAGAAAGAACCTTTCAATTTTTTATATGTCAATCCTTCCTCGTCTCCAATTTCGATAAGGTTCATTGTCCCGCTGACAGAGTTGAAGCCTCGAACAAAGTGTGAAATTAGCTCAGTCTTCCTATGATGTTCTCTGCCCAAACTCTGTTCCAGCCTTTCAAGACTCGCATAGACATGCACGCTATAGTCAATGATTCCTCCTTCACTTTCATCAGATGCCAGGATATAATCTAATTTCGCGAGGAGCTTTCGAGCAGCCAAACAGCCTCCGGCATAGCCTTGGCTGAGGAGAGTGGAGACGATCTAAGCAGAATAAGTTTGCGTCGAAGCCAACGGGAAGTACCACAAATGTATTGCCGTCAATCAAGATAACCGCGGTCGTCTTTTGAGAGGAGGATTCTTGTCCTGAGGATTTCGTGACTGAAGAGAATGGATTCGAGATGGAGTTACAGTGACCGGTTGTGAGCTGGGACCCAAGATCACCAATCTCCTTCGCTTGAAGACTTTGAATATCTCGAAGTTTTATTTCCATTCTGTCCATCTCACTTCTATAGAGATCATTCTCTTGAAGGAGACCCTTGAAAGCATGAGTGGCAGTGCAGCGTAAGATTACCTTCACAAAGTCGTATTGGAAGACCAATTGACGCTTCCATTCGTCAAAACGGGCTCTGGAGTCCGTAAGCAACGATCCGCTCAGATGAGAGGAATTAAGAGATGAATTGCTCATTGCGCGAGGCAAGTTGTTTCCCAGGTTTGTTGTTAGCAAAGTTCAGCAAAATTCTCCTGAGATTTCCCAGGAGTCTGTTCTGTAGTTGAGAGTTCCCCAAAAATCTAACTTTCGGCAGCGCTTGTCGATCTGATCAGTTTCACACAGGTACTAGCGCATCGTCTGTACATAGAAAGTTTACCATTTGCCCAAATACGATGCCATTATTTAAACAACTACGCTGCTCTACATGGTTTGAATAACAGAAATAACCACTAATGTAACATCCACACAAAGCATCTTCTCTCTTCTCCTCTTCTGGAATCTATAAGTGGTGTGGCCGAGGTTTCCCAACCAGGCTTGTTCCCCAGGAAGCTAAAATGAATTAGCGCATCTCAGCCATCTGACGCATACCTAAGGCACGGGAATCCAACATACGCAAAGAGGTAATAGTAGACTTATAACTCCAATAATCCAGTAAACTTTGTGATCCGTCACCATCTCAAAATTGCCGGGCGCTGTGCCTCCCAGTTGTCGAGAAGGGACCAATCCGCGTCCGTCGGTATTAATTTAGTTGAGGATGCTAAAATAGTCCTTCGTATTTCCCAAACCGCTGGTCAGATGTGAAATCAACTTGACAAAACTGAATATCTCGACCACCATTCACCCCAGCACTATACGACTTTTTGAACACTGTTTAGAAGAGCAATTGCTTTAGATTGTTCATACCTTGTAAGTAAGCTTACATGAATTGTCTGATATTGATTGGCAATTAAACGCCATATTATCCCCATTGACCAAGCAACCAATCCGCGATTGCCTCGTATCCACTACACTCGAGAGACACAAGATCTTATTTCCTCAGTCTTCATTTTTTGTCACAGCTGCTTTAAAGCGTTCCAGGCACCGTTCTCTATACTTATCAGATATGAAGTCGACAGTTAGGAACTTACCTCGCGAATTTATGCTCAACTATCGGCTTCCGATATCCTAGTTTTTCGAAGTCCACCTTGTCACATTTATCGTACGGATCATGAATTTTTGTAGAATCCAGGTGTTCCAATTCCTTGACGTACCTTCTAATATAATCACCGTCCGGATCAAATTTCATGCTCTGCGTCCAAGGATTGAAAATTCTAAACCAAGGACTAGCATCATTTCCAGACCCCACACTCCATTGCCATCCTCCATTATTAGACGCGAAGTCGCCATCAATTAGATGCTCCATGAAATATCTCTCTCCACGTCTCCAATAGATAAGGAGGTGCTTGGACAAGAACGAAGCTACAATCATCCGACAACGATTGTGCATCCAACCAACGGTATTCAATTGCCGCATAGCAGCATCGACTATTGGTACACCAGTACGACCTTGACACCATGCCTCAAACTGCTCTGGCTGGTCTTCCCATGCAATTTTATCGTACTTTGGTTTATACGCTTGATTCTTGCAGACATGTGGCCAAGCCGCAAGCACATCTAATCGTCAATGTATGTTGTATATTCGAACAGTACGTCTGTAAAAATCCCTCCAAGCTATTTCGCTTATCCAGCTTACGTTCCCATCATTTCCTTTGTCGAGCCTTTGCGAAGTATTGCTTGCTCGAGCTTGCCGAATGCACGCTCTTGCACTGATTGTACCTTGACTTAGATGCACTGACATGCATGAGGTAGCTTCCAATCCCGGTTCAGATCGGTGGAGAGCATAGCCTTGGATCCTTTCGCGGCAGAACTTTTCCAATCGCCGTTGCGCTGCGTGCTCCCCAGCAGGCCATAGAGCCGCAAATTTCTTTCTTTCTTCAGATGGTAGTGAGTGAGATGTAGGTGCGTTAGGGACGAATTCCGAGAACAGAGATGGGAAGTTCTCTGAGATCATGGGATCGTTTTCTTGAGGTGCAAGTGAGGGAGAAAGATGAGAATCATCTCCATGGATCATGGCAATCCATTTCCTTAGCCAAGGCGAATAGACAGACATAGGTTTTCCGGTCTATTCCTATTAGAATACAATTCAGGAGTGGAATACCGCTGTGAATATTGTTCCTGGCTCGATTACACATTGATCGTGGAAGTAATTAATCCCAATTTGAACCTCGTTCGCTCGCCTGATCAGTTTCTCGTCTCTGTCCAACTCATCAACTTCGTATTCAATGTTTGCAAACAACTCGGTAGCCTCCCAGCTCTTCAAAAGTTCAATGATTTTCAGGGGTATATGGCTTCTTTTCTCCACTGTTTCTACATGGAGCGGAATGCCCAATTGAGCAAGGTCATCTTTGAGGACATTAAGCGTCCGTAGAATGAAGTCCACTCGAATTGGTGCTGTTTTATGGTATCTCCAATCCTACAGTTCAGTAATGTGTCTAATGGGAGCTTAACCTGCGGGCTAACGACATAGAGCGCGAGGAGGCCCTTGCCATTCTCCTTTGCTCTCTTACTTGCTTCATAGAGGGCACGATTATCCGCCAATCTCAAGTCACTTCGAAACCAGTGCACTACATTTCCATTTGGAGATGAGACCCTTTCTTTGTGCTCCTGCAGTGCTCTCAGCAACGATGTGAGTGGAGTTATGGAAGCGATTGTAGGTTCGGTAGCAGCAGCATATTCCATTGCAGCTTTTGCTTTCTTTGCCCCTGATGATCTCTTTCCTGCATCCAATTTGCGCTTTGCTGCCATCGTAATTTTGTCACCTGAGTGAGAGCAATAACTATCGAGGGATTCAAGTCTGAACAAGAGTTTCCTCAAGTGCTGAACTTTTGTTTGAAATCTTGGACGCATTTACGCCGTGTTGACTGGACCCTTGGGCCCCTTGCGGAAGTCGTGACGTAATAGACTTTTTCATCTGCGTCGACACCAGATTTGCGAATTACTAGATCAGATCAGGCGGCGAGAATCCGGGCATATCGATTTGGATGGTATATATAGTACTTGAATTCCAGCTGAATCGATGACATATGAATACTGTGCATGAGATGACTAGGCTGCACAGGTATCTATGACCAATTTCCTCCTTTCTCAAAAATGTTTCCGTGACGCCGCCTTTTGTACAAGTTTTGCAACAATGTCAATTTGTTCATGCGCTTCTTCCCATTTTTGATCAGCTATAGCTTCTCGAATACTCGGAAACGTAAATCCAGCATACCCCTCCCACGTGCCAGGTGCATATATGACATGTCGGTAGACAGGTCGGCCAGGTAGCCCATTTCCAATGAAAGATCTTTCGAATTTGAGGTAAGCTTCGTTGACCTGCTCTATCTCTGTACGTCTGGAGTGGCAAACACAGAACATATTGAAATAGCATTTGCGAGACTTAGGATTGTTTCTAAGTTCATTTGCCCGATCGTCTAACTCCTTTGCATATTTCGTGAGATTGGCAATGGCATTGCCTAATGGATCTAAATTGATGACTTTCTTTATTGATTCTGAGTCGCCGCCGAGTCGATCTTTAGCAAGGGTATCGAGAGATTTCAGGTATTTGGTGAGTTCACTTGTATATCTTGTTGCATTGAATTCGACAATTGGAGAAGATGCAAGTCGGAGTGCAACTAGTCCCCACAACTGGGCTATTTGTTGATGGTGGAACCATCCCGGATCGCCAAAATTATCCATCCAGTAGAAGCTGTCGTAATTGGAATGATCTAAGTTTAGCCGGGCTAGTTGCGGAAGGTACAATGATAGACTATATCACGAGGTTCAAATCCGACACTAGAACTCGTGATGCCAAGCAGCTGCAAGAAGCCAGTGAAATCACTGCCACTTCCTAGCACTCCAACTTCAACATGGCCATCTGACGTATTTTTCCAGTCCTCATACATTGTGGATCCAGTATTTGTGACGATATCCTTTGTCGCCTGCACAAGAACATCGTTAAGAAGCGGCGATGCAGCGATATCTAGCGCTTTTCCAACAACGGCAACATCGGCATTTAAATATGCCAGAGCATATTTGGTGAGATGTTTGGCATGATCCTCAACCCATTCCGTGCTCCCTACCAATCCGTATTCCTCTGCATCCCAGCTTGCAAATACAATTGAACGGTTTGGTCTCCATCCTAGCTTGAGCAGTTCACCAAATGCTTGCACCACGGCATTAAATGCTGCAGATCCAGAACTAGGATCGCCAGCTCCATAAACCCAGGCATCGCGATGATTTCCCAAAATGATTTCGTGTGGCTCTCGTCCGGGAATACGCCCAATAACATTCCATATTGGCATGTATTTATACTCCACATCATTGACCAAATTGACTATTGGACGAGACTCTCGATTCTCGACGCAGTATTCGACCCCCTCAAGAGCCCCCGACCAGTCCTTTCCAAAATCAGATCCACAATACTGCCCTCCGTTTAAGCTTTTCAGAAGAGGAATGGCGTCACGATAGGAAATAGGTAACGATGGTATAGACGGGATAAATTCAGAAGGATCGGTTCGGTTTACACCGGGCTTGGAAGCGTATCCGGGAGTTGTAGGGTCGCCTGGTGATTTTGATATAAATTGAACACTCCCTCGTTGGACGGCCGAAGGGTGACGCCCTGGACCATCCGGATAGTATGTTGCATTGGCTAGCGGTCCGTCTTCTTGTGGATCGGAATATATAATGACCCCGATCGCTCCGTATTCTGTTCACAATTAGCGGATGAGCCGAAAAGTGATTCCGACCTTGCGCCGCCTTGACCTTGAGACCTCGGAAAGTAGTTCCGTATCTTACTATGACGATCTTTCCTGAGATATTGACCCCCTTTCTCTCGAGCAGTCGAAAATCGTCGATATGCCCAAAGTTGGCATAAACCAGTTCTCCAGTGACATTTCCTGCAGCAGAATATCCATGAAATGTTGGAATAACATCTGGATCCGCACTAGTGGGATCCTCCGGGATCACATCTTCTCGCAATTCCGCCTCATACTTCACCTTGTCGCCATCGAGGAGAGCAAGTCGATGAAAAAGAGGATAATTCAAAAGCACTTCATACTCCTCGATTTTCGAGGGAATACCGTAGGATTCCCACAAGTCACGAGTGTAGATTGCTTGAGAGTAATTTTTGCCGGCAATATGTGGCCCGGAAGTATACCATTCGGACTGATTTCTTATGTATCCGGGAGAAGGGGTATTGAGCATTATATGCTCTGCTTCTTCGTTTGATATTCTCCTTGTCATACATGGTTGCTGTCGGAAATTTAAGAATACAATCAAGAGAAAGTAAACGATGACGCCCACAATCAATCCGTTAGCAACACGGATCCATCGCCTTCGATTGGCTCCAACTCTTCTATCGGCCCGTATGAATTTTGCATAGTCGATCTTCTGATGTAAGGGTCCCTGTTGTCCGTGCGGTTGTTGCTCTGCTTTTTCAAGTAGAGGGATTGTATCCGTATTCATGACTGGAATCCGACTTGTCGACTTGTCGATTTGGCTCAATGACCTGCATAAATGTGTGAGTTGGGTGAGGATTTTCATTGGTCACACCATTTGCAAGCCAAATTCGGCTAGAGAATGGACATCTGAACATAGAGTAATGGCATGCTACATTCGTCTTGTGATGCATTAATGGCGGCTTTGGATAGTTTGGGCAAATAATGAGTCCTCCGAGTCAAGCTTGTTGGGTGACACTAGATTGATTCACCTACACTAATACATGCCACAGCACTTTTCTATCTCCACATCATCTACCATGTACTCGGTCTTTGAGCGGCGAAAACCTTCTTTCCAATTCCCTTGGGAGTACGATGAGGAAGAGGGAACTTGAGATTCTTTGTGAGAAGTTGTCGAATATAAGGACGCTTCACATCCTCCGTCTTGGGAATCTCAACAACTCGGATAATCTATCAAATGCATCAGTACCGCCCATAACAGGGTCATAGGAATGGGGTGGTGGAGGAAGGTACATGAATAGAACGGAATCGAGCACGATGTCTAGCTGCCATGTCCTTGTACAAAGATTCTACTGCCAACGTACGTGACACATCTCGATATTCCTTGTACATATTGTGAGTCCCGGAACGAGAATCATATCGTAGCCAAATTCCAAAGTTCTTGACTTTCAAAGGTCTCTTCTCAGAAATCTACGCACGTCAGTAATCGTCCATAAAGTACCAATCTCATCGCCAGGGGATGTTACCTCATTTACAGAGACGATTTCACCAGAAGCCTTCTTGACCTTTTTGGCTTGCTTGATGAAGTACCAGAAACGAGACTTGGCGACCTGTGTATTTGGGGCAAAGATTCGCATTCGATAGAGTTTTGGGATAGGATCGGCCTCCGTAGGGAGTTTGCGTCCAATGACCTGGTACTCGTGGAATCGAGACATCTTGACTGTTGGACTGGTCGATGGTGAGAATTGGTGGTGGTGGTGATTTTGTATGCAGTGTGTGTGACTGCTTCTTCGGTCTGAGGGAAACCCTAATTCCTTGACCTATTTGGATTTCTATTGATCGGCATCCATCCAATCCCCTTGCAGGACTTACTACCACTCCATTTGGGCAACTTGCTCAGAGTCATTTGAGTATTGATGTCTACGAGCAAGCCGATATCCCCTCCACTCAGAAAGAAGCCGCCTCCAGTCCTCAAAGAGGCCGAGAAACCCGTGGAGAAGAGTTTGACGATTTTGACATGGAATGTTGCCGCTCTGAGAACCATACCATCGAAGTTGGGAACTTCCGAGTTTCAAAACACAATACCCATGAATGATGTCCTCAGCGCTTTCTTCAAAAAGTATAAAGTTGACATCGCTTGCATACAGGAACACAAATTCAGTAATTGGGAAAAACTTGAAAAGGAATATGCCTGCATCGATGGTATCATCTATCCCACAAACTGAATCTCAACCGCAGGCTACGACTCATTCTGGTCGTTCTCCGGGAGCGGATATGCTGGGGTCGTGACCTATGCCAGGACAGGTCTCACGAAATCATTTACGGATGATCCATTTGGCCAAGAATCAGATAGCAAGGACTCAAATATACTTTTCGAAGGCCGATGCATGTTGACGGACCATGGAGCGTTCACTATTCTCAATATCTACGCGCCAAATGCAGGCAGAGGACCTGAGTTCCTGGAGAGGAAGATGGCCTTTTACAATGAGCTCTCGAAAGCTATGGCTCGCTGGACGCAAGAAGGCCGGAAAGTGGTTGTCACGGGAGATATCAATACAGCCCATACCGAGCTTGATATTTATAATCCGCGAAAGTATATACAAGACACTGGATTTCTCGAGAGCGAAAAGGAATGGATTACAACGTTTTTGAGTCAACGAAAGTGCAAAGACGTATGGAGGGAGTTCCATCCAGGTGTGCGTAAATACTCATACTGGGACCAAAGACGACGTAGTGATCTGTCTGAAAATTGTTTGACAATAGTGATGAGAGAAAAGAACTGCGGATGGAGGATTGATGTCTTTTATGCGAACGAACCTATGATGCAAGATGTTATCTCAAGTGATATTCTTGATAATGTTTTCCGCATGGTATCTCGTACTGAGATTAGATTATGGGCTCAGATCACTGCCCAATATCGCTTACGTTCAAAGATACTACAGTGGAGTCTTTTAAAACGCCACCTGGAGCGGGAAACCTCAAAAAGGCTACCAAACAACAGGTCACAAATTGCGTCCTTCTGCTGATGCTAGTAGAGTTTGAGATCTTTCTTCCCTTCCGGTACAAAGAGAAGCAGCCCGTCCAGTGTAACTATGGAGACTGAGAACAAGAAGGCACGCACCTCAATATTACAATCTCGGAAGTTATTGGACAAAGAAATCAAAAAGGATACCACTCGCAGAAGAATTGACGCTAGTTCTGGTTCTGAAGACAGCGACGCAAGTGATCACGACGAGCTACTAGAGAGAGCTTTTGGAGTAAACAGGATTAATAAAGACAAGCTCTCGAGCGACGACAAAGATCTGCAATTTCTCACCGAGCACAGACGGAAGGAAGCAGAGCGAACTCACCAGAGGACGGGTAATTCTAATTAAAGTGTACATCAATTGCTTTCCAAAGATACCAGGTCGGATATCGCTTATTGCCGTTGAGAACTTACATACATACTGAGCGTCATCAATAGAATCGTTTGTAAATCTTCAATCATCATCACACATACTCATATCACAGCTATTTTATATTCCATGTCTTCAGCCCAGACAGCACATACGTCTGCTGCGAGGCAGCTATCTGCACGTGATTTATGTTTTTCCTTTCCATAACCCCATAACCCGGCCTTGTATCACTTGTACCGCCGATCCACATCATGAACGACAAGAAGACTCCTATATGGCTCGACTGTGACCCAGGGCACGACGACGTATTCTCTCTGCTTCTTTATATTTTAGCTATTTATGACTGACATTACAGGCGTTTGCTCTTTTATACGCCGCATATTCCCCCGATCTGGACCTGATAGGGATTTGTCCTCTGTCGAGTTGTGATGCTAACGGCAATAGGCGTAAGTACTGTGCACGGCAATGCGTCAGTTGAGAAAGTCACCCTGAATTGTCTTCGTATTCTGAGAGCGCTTGATAAAACAGATATACCCGTTCACATCGGCGCCTCTCGAGGGCTTCTTCACCAAAACATCAGCGCCAAAAACATTCATGGAGAATCTGGTCTTGATGGGACAACCTTACTGCCCGAGCTGCGCAGAGAGGATAAGCCTAGTGGAAAGAAGGCAGTCTTAGCAATGGCGGAAGCTCTCCTTGCACAAGAGAAAGGCACTGCAGTCCTCGTGGCTACGGGAAGCATGACCAACCTGGCATTGCTAATTAGTCTTTTTCCAGAAGTGGTCGAATGGTTAAAAGGCTTTGTCATAATGGGTGGTGCTGTCAGTGTGGGAAATATCACTCCCGTAGCTGAGTTTAACATATGGGTAACAAAGTCTGCGATTGATCTGACGCTCAGAGTGATCCTGAGGCAGCACAAGTGCTCTTTTCAACTCCGGAAGTTGCGGAGAAATTGATTATGGTCCCTCTCGATTTGACTCATTCTGCTCTTCTTACAAAAGAGATAGAAAAGCGAATCATGTCACCTAAACCATCTAAATTTCGACAAATGTGGCTGGATCTCGGCCAGTTCTTTGCTCAGACTTACGCAGATGTCTTTGGAATAACCGAAGGTCCGCCTCTGCATGATGTTTGCGCCGTGCATATTGCGAATTTGGTTGGTCGGGGGGTAGAAAGCCAAAAAGGGGGAAGATGGTATGGGAAGAAAATGCATTGTCATGTCGAAACGGGGGAAGGTCGAACTAGAGGCCAAACTGTTTGTGACGTTTGGAATTACCTGGAAGGAGAGGGAAAGATCACTTTGGCGTGCGATATAAAGGTAAGACGCCTTTACTTAGCATCCAATAATATCTAGTTGCCTGAGTTCTGGGATGTGCTGTTGGAATGCCTGGATTCCGCAGATTCCGTCTCACCAGTAAATCAACAATAGGGCTTTACGAACTCAAAGAGATTCGCAGATGTAGGGACAAAGATGCAAACAATAAGACGCAGACAAATTTGAAATACAAAGTGGACAGATGTAGCTAGAGAACTACGAAAGACAAATGCTAATCTAATACTGTCGGGACCACCTTGGAAACTCATACGGTGAGGTGCGAAGCCGCGGGAACGGAGGAAAGTGCAAACCCGCGGTGTCAAGAAATTGAAATGCGCAAACGCGCGAGATGATCAAGGAGGAAAGTAGTATCCGTAGTTCATTAGATCTTGCGAGTAAACCATTGAATTGAAGAAAACCAGACCGCGAAATAAGAGGTGAGATGCAAAACGTTCCCTATGGTCAGATTAAATGTATATGGGCTTTGTGTGACCAGCGCAAAGGAATACACAGGCTACTACGAATTGAGCAGTCCATCATTTCGGAAGCAGCCTAAGTCGTCATCATGCCTTGTGACCTACGTGGTATTCCTTCTGGATACGTTGCACCATGTCGTGGGACATCGCCGCACATGGCGACCCGTGGTTTGTGCCCCCGAAATGTCGGTTGGTAAGTGGGTCTCGTTTATTGGCTGCTGCCCTCCGCTTGGACATCTCCGATGCGTTCGCCGGCGAGTGACGGGGGATGTCCGCTTGAAGCTTGAAGCTTGTGGGATTCTAAGTTTGGGGGCCTTAGCCTCGCATTATTTAACCCACTCTCAACCCAAAATTATCCTGAGTTCCTTGCTTGTTGTCGTATATTTCCTCTGGAGATAACATCATAATTCCGCGGATCCAGCGGCGAGCGGGATGACTTATTAATTGTTTAAAAAGATTGGAGAGCGCTGCTAGCCTGACCAGAAGATTTCAATGTCAGAGACAGAAACAACCAACACGAACGCTCCGACCGGTCTGGAAAAGGGAGATCACGCAGTCCAAGCAACAGACATCACTGAGCCCCACATTCAAAGTAACGACGCCTCTCGTAATTCAAGAGACGAGAGCCTCTCTGGCGATGCGAAAGATGAAGACTTGTCACGCCTCGATACCACTGTCACTGAAATTGATGAGCTTGATCCTTTCGCTCTTTATCCCGACTTGACAGTTACAATGTCGTCAACTAGAGGACCCGGGATAATGTCACGCCGAAACACAGTGACGACTCTGGGGAGATCACTGACTCGTCAAGAAACGATCCAAACCCTCAAAACCATTCGCTCGAGGGTCACCGAAGCAAGAGACGAATTCGATGAGAACGTATCTGCCCCCCCTGAAAGCTTGACTTAATTACAGGACGATATTCCTGAACTTGCTGCAATTGATGAGAATCTCGTTACTTTTGATGGACCCAAAGATCCATTGAATCCAAAGAACTGGCCGAAGTCAAAAAAGTGGGCTACCACGGGAATAATGGCTTTATACTGCTTTTTGGCCCCCTTTGCTTCATCTATTCTGGTATTATTACGTTGTCCGACAGCCCTAATCTTAAGGCACCTGCAATTGGACAAGTCGGGGAAGACTTTGGGGAAACCAATGTTACGATCCTTGCTCTCCTTGTCTCGGTCTTTGTTTTGGCATTCGCCATTGGTCCTCTCGTTGCCGCTCCTGCATCTGAAATACTCGGCAGATCTATAGTATTACACGTGTCGATGGCAATTTTCTTTATTTTCAACATCGCTTGCGCGGTCGCCCAGAATGCAGCTCAGTTGGCGGTCTTTAGATTTCTCTCGGGTTTGGGTGGCGCTTCTCCTCTCGCAATTGGCGCTGGAGTCATTGCCGATATATGGGAAGCACAAGAGCGCGGGAAAGCAATTGCAGTATTCTCCATGGGCCCACCTCTAGCTCCATGTATCGCACCAATCATAGCTGGATTTATCGCATTGCGGACAACTTGGCGCTGGGTGATGTGGGTCTTAGTCTTCGCAACTGGCTTCACATTCGTATTCGGCTTGTTGTTCTTGAATGAGACTTTTGCGCCGATTATCTTGAAGAGGAAGGCACAAAGACTGAGGAAAGAAACTGGGAACAACGAACTTATGACGCTTTTTGAAGCAACGGAGCAGGGCGAATCTATATGGCACAAGGTAGGCAGAAACCTCGTTCGTCCTGCGAAGCTTCTGTTCGGAAATGCCATCGTGTTCGTTCTTTCTCTCTACATGGCACTCACCTATGGTACTTAACCGACCTCCTTCCCAATCTCTTTCTAATACTTAGGCTACATCTATCTCCTTTTTACTACATTTCCGGGACTGTTCGGCTCGATCTACCACGAAAATGCCGGTATCATCGGTCTGAATTATTTAGGAACGGGAATTGGAGCAATGTTGGGATTCGCCAGCGCCTTCATTGGCAATGCGGTGTATGCACGTCTTACTGAGGCAAACGGAGGCAAGGGACTGCCAGAATATCGACTTCCTGTCCTGTTTGTGACTGCCTGGTTCGTGCCGATCGGATTGTTCTGGTACGGGTGGTCGGCACAAGCTCATACTTACTGGATCATGCCTGTTATTGGTACAATATTTTTTGGATGCGCGATGGTGAGCATATTTGTTTCTATTGGAAATTATCTTGTGGACGGATTTAGATTTGCAGCCAGTGCTATGGCAGCTGCAACGGTGTTGAGGTCGCTCTTTGGGTAGGTTTCTGACGACGATTGGACTAAACACTTAGGTTTGCATTTCCACTGTTTGGTGAACAGCTCTACGAGAAATTAGGTTATGGATGGGGCAATTCATTACTTGGGTTTCTGGGTCTGGCCCTTGGGGTTCCCTCTCCATGGTTGATATATCGGGTAAGATCGGCAATTTACGGCTCATCTGACACTGTGTAGTACGGAGGAAGGATCAGGGCGAGAGGTTACGGGGGGAAAGATGAGTAGAGAATACGCTTTCAAAAATATCTTATAGAGTAGATTATCCATCTTGCCATTCTAATTCATGTATATTTACCCATCGCTTGGACAAGTACTTGCCTTAAATAATCATATCGCGTGCCTGAATTTCGAGGTCACGAGCGCCACTGCGGCTGATCAGAAATCTGTGTGGCTTTGTTTCCTTATCTGCTAGTCCCTCGATCCTCACCTCGGTCCTCGGCCGATATCACTCGTTGCGTCCTAACTTGCCTTCATGAGACGCTTTACCAAATTTGTCCTCATTCCATCTGGCATAGGCGCTGTTTCCCTCGTGTACTTTCTTCGATTTCCTCGAGCTCCGCCGAACAGAGCTCTCGAGGCAGACGACGTCGTATTTCGTCGAATACGGGAGGAGCGACTTACCCAAATCCCTACCAATGTTCTTCTCCGAAACCTATTTGTCCACTCATTTTGCACTCATCCTCATTTTGTTGATTTTGGGATTTATCTCGCCAACAAGCAGCCATGGTCCATTCCCTTCTTGAGTCCCATAATCCGTCACTCGTTCTTCAAACATTTTTGCGGGTATCTTCGGCTATCTCGATTGTGCTGACTAGGTCACAGGGGTGAGACTATCGATGAGGCTGTAGAGCTGGGTCGACGGCTCCAAACTCGGGGGATTCATCCCATGCTCTCGTTTTCAAAAGAGTTCTCTGATTCCCCTGTTGAAATTGAAAATACCGAAGAGGAAACGATCAGCTGTATACGTGCCTCCAGCTCCCTGCAGAAACCAACGTTCGTTGCTATCAAGCTATCTGGATTGTCTTCTGACAATGAACTTCGAAGTCTGGAAAGAGATATCGATAATTTGCTCCTTAATTCAAGATCTGGCAGCCCTGCCGGCATTTATTCCCGAGTCCACCAAGTGTTAACTCGATATCCTGCTCTATTCGATCGTCTTCGTCGCATAGCTTTGGAGGCACAAAAGCTTGATGTTCAACTAATACTTGACGCTGAGATTCGATATCAGGGTGACGTTGATGCTTCACCCACATCAGCACTCTTGTGCTCAGTCCTAAATGGAGGCGGACATGGGAACGTTTGGAATACCCACCAAATGTACAACTTCCGGCTATTATTTTCTTATTCTTAGGTTATTCAGAGATGGAAAAGACCAGCTGGACCAATGGTGCGGCAACAACCCGGTTAAACTTGTGCGAGGGGCTTATCTTTACCAAGAACCGTCCGACAAAGTTCATGGTTCGAAGGCGGCCGTAGACGACATGTACAATCAAGCCTTGAGCGACTTAATTCTCAATCGCCGGAATTCAGTCATGCTGGCATCCCATAATTATGCTTCAGTCCTGAAAGCAATCTCGTTGTTGCCCCAGAGTCGTCGTCCTGCATGGTTTCAATCTCGTATAATTTGTTTCGGGCAACTCTATGGAATGGGAGATGATATCACCTACGCCTTGGCGCGGGAATTGAAAACCATACCAGTTCACCCATCTGTTAAACTTTGCGTCGTTAAATGTGTACCTTATGGACCTCTGAAGGATGTTATACCATACCTTCTTCGGCGAGCAGAAGAAAATAGAGGAATGCTGGCTGGAAGCATGTTAGAGAGAGAGGCATTGGTTAGTGAACTCAAGCGGCGTATATTAGAGACTCTGGGACTCAGAGGAATTAATTGATAATGTTGATGGATATGTGAGAGCGTAAGGCGCTACGGAGATTAGGTAGACATTAATATCGAAAAATTGATGCTTTTTTCTATCACAGTTGTGTGATTACATGCTCAGGTCTCCGAGATAGAAGGCGACGAACGACAACTTGCCTCCAGTTTCCCCATTCCAAGCGCTAGCAAACAGTGAATTCTTGCCTCCAAGAGCTTGTCCAACAAATCCCAGATCTACGCAAATCGATCGATCCCATGAACTGTCCTCAAAACGACTCTGTCCTTCCGGTCTTTTCCCTCTGGATTTGTCGGTCACTGACTTCCCAGTCATTGGGCCCCGTATGAGACCGATAGATGGTATATCACCCTCGCCTATATCTCTCAAAGCGAACACCTCGAGTAAAGGAGATTTAGAATACGACACGACGAGTCTCGTGAAAGTCTTATCAACTGCAAATCCAGTAGGAACGCCCCCATAAGGAATGCCGTCAGATGCAGTAACTCGTAACGGCGTAGCTAAATCTCCGATAACTTTCACGACTAACAGATCAGTTTCCCAACGCAAAGTGAGCATACCAGGGGGGCCCGAGGATTCGGATTGCGATTCAGCATGCAAAATCCGCATTCCCGCATTCCCGTCATTGCTGCACAACAGAGATTTTCCATCACTTAGCCACTGCATGCATACCACTGCCGACTTGACACTCGAGCTTACCACTGTTGGTACAGAAAAGCTAAGCATACCAGCTCTTATCAACGTGTACACCTCGATTTCGCCTGTTCGCTCGCGTGCAATCGCAATAAGATCTTCCCTCGGTGAAAATGTAACAAATGATGACGGATATTTGGAAAGACGAGTTGACCAGGAGTAAATAGTATCATGGACCCACGTTCCCGAACGTGTGGTTGTAATGGCGAGATATCTGCCACTGATGTGATCGAAACTGAGACTGCTAACTTCCCCAAGAAGTGAAAGGGACGGAAATTGAGGAGGAATCAACGAAACCAAGGACGGGATGACATTAATGTTTGAGGGCTTGGAACCGCTTGCTTTAATGGACAGATCGAGGTCAAAGAGCAAGACGTCCCCTTTAGAAGTTCCTGCCGCTAAAAAGTTATATTTTGAAAAGGCGAGACAGTTGACTAAGTGTGCACTTGGTAGAGTAAGTTTGTACTTAAGATATGCATTTGTTCGGAGGTCGAAAAGGAAAATGGAGCCACCAGACTGAGCTTGGGAGAGAGCGACAACGGGTAATTCGGGATGCATAGCGATCTTGCCAATACGCAAAGGCTGAGATTGATCTTGGATTGGCGGAAGTGAGATAGAATAAGGTGGAATCAAGAGGTTGACGGGTAGAGATGTGAAGGTAAGAAGACGATGAACAAAAGTCTCAAAGTATGCAATCTGTGAAAGCTTCGTAGCTGATTCCTGTGGTTGCCGCGTAGGTGAAGAATCTACTGGAGTATTGGGTAAAGTAAGGACGGGGAATATTGTAGAGTGGGCATCTGGAAGTGGGAGAATTGAGCCCTGAGAATCGACATGCACTATTGCGATTAGAATATCGCGTCAATAGTACTTACCCAGTTCGCCATTCGATTCTGCCACTGTTTGACAAGGTGGAGTCTGCCAAATCGTCCCCATTCGTAGTCAGCTCTACGAGCCAATCCCTCACTTAGACAACGGGACAAACTAGTAAAGCTGGAGATGGCCTGGCGACGAAGTTATGAGTTCATGTATTGTC